>Ga0214542_1001125_pt1 | contig 53769 bp, 24 predicted proteins | sample CNSS1metaG_FD_160096 | JGI IMG/M metagenome (GOLD analysis project Ga0214542, IMG submission 160096) | Root nodule microbial communities from cowpea collected in UCLA plant growth center, Los Angeles, California, USA - CNSS1 | ecosystem: Host-associated > Plants > Roots > Nodule | place: USA... | reverse complement strand
TTTTACCATTAATTGTCTTTATACTATCATGATTAATACAACCTTTTTGTTTTGTCAGTAAGATTCTCATGTAATAGCATTCACCCGATCCTGGAGGAACATATGTCAGTCTTCCAATACTATAACCATGCTTTCTTTGTTTCCATTGTCTTTGTTGAGACATTCAAACAAACTTTGTTGGAAATTCAGCATAGGTCAAGTTCCTTCCTTCCTCGTATCTTTTGTTAGCTTAAAACCAAGCTAGAAACATGGTATTGATGTTGTCATTCCTCTCCAATACATCATCAATTCTATCATCATCTTTAAACAAAACTATTTGCTGATCTTGTAAGTGAAAAGTTAAACGCTGAACAGTAGGCCACCTATGATGGATATAAAATCCATAAATTCTCCAAACTGCTTCACATGGAGATAAATATCTACAATCATTATATCTTTTAATCTCATCAACAATACGCACTTCTATAGAATCATTCTCTTTGTCTGTAATTTTCATTGTGGCTCTATCAGGACCTTTGTTGACATATTTGAACAAATACTTGATTGAGTTTGATTTGTTGCAATATTCTGTATTAACATGAGCTTGATATCGCATTAAGAGAATAGGACTATAAGGCACAACATTTCCATTACCTAATTTATGTCCATTTTTCAACACAAATAAACCATCATCTCTACGCCTATATACAGGATATCCATCCTCATCAATTGTAGTTTTATGTCTAAATTTTTTAGGAAAAAATTTAGAACACCGACCTTCTTTCATGCATGGTGAGTTGAATCTAGCAGCTCTGCACAGACCATGTATCATATATGTTTTAACAGCCTTTGAAAGTTTTGGATACAGATCTGGATGAGGAAGTTCAGCAGAGATTACTTCATCTATGTGCTTTGCATTTTCTAACTTGTTTGAGTCACTCAACCATAATAATATATGAGCATGTGACAGACCTCTCTTCTGAAATTCAACTGTATACATATGTGTAATTTGAAGATAATTATTATACAAAACAATTGGCGGTAAAAAATTAGAATTATGGAAATGTAGTTTGTGTACCTGCATTGACTTTGTCAAAGAAATTATTCTTCTTGAAATCTGTCATCATTTGGTCTAATTTCATTTTAAAAACTCTACAAACAATGTCTGGCCTATTTGAACCAGTTAAACCTCTTGATTTTACAAAATCAAGAATTTCAGGCCAATTGACATTACATGTGATTGTTATAAACAAATCTGGATAGCCATACCTCTTACAAATGGCCATAGCATCTTGGCAATTATTGAACATGTATCTCATGCCACCTGTAAATGAAGCTGGCAAAACTATACGCTTTCCAATGGAAGAAGGATCAGTTTCACCTTTGTTAACAGCTTCTTGTAACCCATTTAGAATATCAGAACGAATGAGTTTTTGATTATTTCTTATAAAAGACAACCTTTGATCTTCAATCATCGTGTAGGTATCCACTAAAAATTGTTGAAACAATCTACGTGAGTGTACAATGTTACCAAATTCAACCTTTCTATCTTGTATTCTGAAAGCAATGAATTCTCGTAAAGAAATTCGAACTCTCTTTCTACTTTGACCATATCTTTGACAATCTCTAATTGGAATATCCTCTTGATAACCATCCTCTCCATATGGAAAAATCAAAGGATATTGCAGAGGAATGAAACATGTATGAGTTTCATGTAGTCTCGTCAACTGACCACAAACTTTCTTGACAATGATGTCTCTTCCTACATCTAAAGTGCTCAAATCACCAACTATCAATGCTACGACTTCATCTGCTATTTGGGTATTGTATACTCTAGGATCCTTACAGCGATGTCTAAATAACCTCAATCCAAAATCTGATCGATTATCATCATGTATCAAATCTCTTACTCTTCTGAATGATTGAGCAAGAACATTGTGTTTGTCAATCATGCTTTTCAACTCTTCTATCAATGATTTATCAAATATGGATTGTTGTATATCAGACCTGTAAAATTACAAAAGGATAAATAATATATAGAATGATTCGTAAAAAAAATAAAGTATGTAGGCATACCCAAAGTGACTAACTATGTTTGTTGTTTCATTTTCTGTGTCATAAATATATAGTTGTGCAAATTTTGGACTTGATCCTTTATCAGGCAATAAACTTCCAATGCGATGGTAATTTTGACCACTAAGAATAAACTGAGGAGGACCACATCCATCATTGATTGAGGAATGAATCTTCGCACCAATTGATGTAAATGAGAACATGTTGTTGTAGCTTCTTATGTACTGTAAGAAATGTTGGCTTGTAGTGTCTTCACCTTTCAACAACTTTTGAAGCAATTGAGGAGGTTTCTTCAACAATGGAAGTTGGACTTTTCCCTTTTGACAAAAAAGAGAAAAATCAACTTGTTTTAATCTTTTGCATTTATCAGATCTTTCTTCGTACCACAATTGAGCTTGATAATAGGGACACTCAATGGAACAGTCCCCTACATCAACATGTGCTAAGTACATAAAAAACAATATGTTATTAATTAAAAGATATTTATATTTATATGTACAGTATAATAATATAAATTGGCTAAAAAGTAGTGTTAAACCTTGAACTTCAGCTCTTAAATACAAATCAGAGGAGAAATGCCCAATAAGATAATCTGAAATAAAATAAAAAAACAATTAATAATAAAGGAAAATAAAAAAAAAATATTAATTTATTTTTTATAATCAACCATTATTGATTACCATGATTCTCATCTTCATCAGAATTATTGTCAAAATCCAATATCTTTGAAATAGGTGTAATAACATCCTGAAAAGAAGGTTGCCCCAATTTTACAGCTTATAAATATTGAGATGATTGACTTGATCTTACACTGGTATAAGATTGTAGCTACATATGTCTAAATATTGATTTAAACATTAGCAACATGAATTTGTAACAATAGAAGTAATTAAAGTATTCAAATTAATTTTGTTAATAGTACAAATTACCACGACTTTGGTTCTCTTCAACATCAAAAAGATTAACAACTTCAGAAAAAGAAGAAGAATCCACAGAAGCATAAATGAAGTTGCTACTAACAAATTCTTGATCTAACTTGTTAGTAATTTTATCCAACAGTGGTTGTGTATTATGACAATCACTTTGAACCATATCTGCAAGTATAGACATGAAATATAAAATGATGATATATTAGTTTGTAACTTGGATTGAATTACCAAAAACTTGGAATACAACTTGGATTGTTACCTTTGTTGTTAATGTTGGTTTTGTGCAAAATTGGACCATTGGTGATTTTAATTGAATTACCAACAATTCCATATCCAATGGAGGTAGAACCATGAATTTCTTTACATGAAATGCTAGTAAATATTAGTAATACAAAAACTATTAAAGGAATTGAAATAAAGATAAAATAATATTAGATTTATCAGGCATGATAATACTTTTTTCTGCAATCTTCTGATTCCTAATAACTTTCCTTCTTGTTCGTGCATTCTTATAATTAAGTTGGTCAATGTCTGCAAAATTAAATAAAAATGTATCCACTTTAAAATACAAAGATTACATTTAATATAAAGATGAATGAGACATTGTGCATTTCCATTTCATTGTTGGGAATTTCAATGAAATTTAAATTCAGTGAACAAACTTACCACGACATGTCAACTCCAACAATGGCTTTCTATTTGAAGATTGAATTGCTTGATCATGCAGTTTTCTATCTTCACTGACAGTAAAGGAGTTGTTGATAGTTGAATTTGGGGTAATATTTTCATTCCATACTGCGAAAATGGTTCAAAAATAAGAAGAGAGCATAATAGATAAAGTTCACTTGAAATAAAATTGTTAAACAATGTAATCCAAACTGTTAAACTTTAGCAGTAAAAGCAATCTAAGTATGCAATCCAAGTAATAAATTAATTGCATCTGTTGCATTTTTTTTTTATGAATACCTAAAAAAATATTAAGAACACAACTTATCTGTAAGAGATGTATTCAGTAACAATGAAAAAATTCTACAGTGTCACTGAATGGACAATGATTACAACAGTTTGTATTGAATGAAAAAATCATTACCAAAATCTGTATAATGAGAAAAAGGTGTAGTATTTCCAGAACAAAATGCTTCAGTGTGAATGGATTTGTCCTGATTGGTATCTACAGTGAAGAAAACAAAATAAAAAACTGTGTTGGTAAATGTACATCTGAATGTTTATGTTATTCTATTGGAGATAAGTAAATGTATTTATTGGCAAGAAGTTTTAAGAACAAATGAAATGAGAAAAAAAATTTATTTTACTTGAGGAGTTCATCATCATATTTGAAATCTTTGTTGACACAATGCTCTTCCTTTTTCTTCTTGCATTTGTTGATAGATTTGCAGCCATTTGTTTATGTTTGCTTATGCATACACTTGATGTTATGCATACACTTGCTGTTATGTTTCCAAAAGTTTATACATACACTTATTGTTTTGTTTGTTTACACATTGAAGAGAAGTTCAATAAAATAAACATTTTGTTGGATGATGTGTTGAATATAAAGGGACATAGTCAGTTTTTCACGCTGAATATTCCTAAGGTAGATAATGTAAGTACAATCTTTTTATTAAAAAAGAACAACCAAGTCACTAATATGGAAACTGTACCTTTTGATCAATATCTGGAACAATGTACCTTTTGATATGCAATGTCCAAATTCATGATTTGCAGACACTGATATGATTATGTTGAGACTTTGCATATGTGCTATAATACCTTTTTGGACCAACACATAAGTACTATGCTTGATAATAGTCAACCATGAAAGTAGAAATTTGTTTCTACATTTAGTTTACCATGAAACTAATGAAAATAATTTTTAAAAAATGAGGTCAAAGAAAAAGAATAACAGTTCAATGTAATTTTAATTGTCCTTTGATAAAAAAATGAATACACGTGTGTTTGAGAGTAACAATAAAATTTATTTTATTGCATTGTTTTTATAAAACAAATAATATTATGTGATAGTATTACAATACAAAGATAACAGAATTATAATGTTAGTAATATTTACAACTTCAATCTTGTGTTAAATTTTTTGATAAAGAATTAAATTTTTAAATAATTGAATATACTTTGTATTCTTTGTATAAAATTAATATTAAAATAAATCTTTGTTCTAATGATGATTTTTTAAGAAATATATATAAAAGTAATACATAATTATAATACATAATTTGAAACATGAAAATAAGTAAAATCAAAGTAAGTAAAATATTAAAGTTGACCAAAATTAACATACTTTTAGATATAACTTCTACTTATTAGAAGCAACAAAATTACCATTCAAAACTTGCTTGAAAGTGAAAACAAAACCATAAATACCATCTAAAGTAAATAAAAAAAAAGTAAAAAATTAAAAGCTAAATTCTTTTTTGACATAGACTTTTATCTTCTTCTTTCTCATTTGGTTGTGAGCTGCAAACACAATAACATCTCCTTCTTTCAACCGATTGAATATGCACAAGTCCTTCCATCCCTTCCCAATCTTAGTTGACTTCTTAGGTGAATTACGCACCAAAAGCTTACACACAATGCATGTGTTGGTCGATCCCTGCAATTCCAACCTCTTGAAACTACATTTCCGAACATAAGCTGCAAAGTCAGTTGGTAGGTCCTGAAAAAAAAAAATAAACAGTTAAATAAATAAAAACGTATATGAACAGAATAGCATATAAAAAACAATATAAAAGCACATTGTTCACCAGATGGCTAGCTTGGCTTTGAGATTTTGTCAATTTCACCCTAAAAAGATGTTTTGTTCGCAATCGATGTATGTTTGTGAGAAATTTGGTCGCAGTTGATATTGCAGTCATGTCGGAGAATACAGTAATCTGGAATGTTGAGTTTCCAACAAATCTGAATAAGATTTGATGGATATGCTGCAATTTATAAAAAACTCTTAGGCTAGACCAACCATCAGTCAGCAATGGATTATTGACATCCATATTAAAAGTTAACCGATGGCGATTTCCTTTAATATCTTCTAACTGCCAAAAATATCTTCCAACTGCCAAACCGGTCCTAATTCTTTAGGAAACAAAGCAACAAACATACGATCAACATGACCGACATACGATCAACATGACCGACATACGATCAACATGACCGACATACGATCAACATGACCGACATACGATCAACATGACCGACATACGATCAACATGACCGACATACGATCAACATGACCGAACTCCTAAAATTCCAGTGATCAACAAACAAAAAACAGGGTCAATAAAATTTGAAAAAATAATTGTAATAAACTGAATGTAAATAAATATTAAATTGATCATGAAAGAAAGACAGAGAATAAATAAAATTTAATCCAAAATAATAAGATATACAGCATGTGTCATGTAAACAATAAGATTTTATGGATTATTAAAGAAATGTAAGAGTGAGTACTACAAAAAGTGAGATCGGAGGGTTCGTGAAAGGGACTGGTTCGTGGTGTGTGCATAGCACTGCCTGACGAGAGTGTGGCAGCAGTGTGAGTGAGTGTGAGGAGAGCACGAAACCAATAATTGAATTTAAAATAACCAATAATATAGAAAATATGGTCAAATCTAACTATTTAATGAAAAAACCACAAATTTCACCTACATCCTTCTCAACTAAGGATTTTACATTACTCACAAATGGTTTCCCTCAACTTCCTTATGCTTTCGATTTATTGACTTCCTTCTTAAGCTTTTCTACTTATTGATGACTGTCGTTTACGTTTGCTAGCTATTTCACCAATGCACTATCCTACGCTATGGACCTTGGATCCAAAACCTAAATCAAATTGAAATCAAGATTTCTAAACTCATTCAATTAATGTGGTAGAACAGCGACTCACATAACACCAAACAAATTAGCTACATCCAAAATCAAAATAAGTAATCGCATTTACGTAGGAGAACCATATGAGAAATCAAATAAAAGTTAACCCTAAACGACGACAAGGTAAAGCTGTACGGATATTTCAGAAGTCGCAACAAATTTAGAATAATATATAAGTGAACTTTTCCTTTTCAAGGAAAACATGATTTTCAAGTACAAAAACTTAAAAATAAAAAAAAAAGACATTTAAATATTTTGTTATATAACAAATATTAAAATAAGATCGGTACCTGTCGATTTTAATCAAGGAAATCACAGTAGAGACCAGAAGGAAGCATATCAAAGCCAGTTTTTCAGAGGCTTCCATTAGATCGAATCTTTAAAAAAAAGAAAATCACAGAAAGAAATTAATTTAGAAAGAAAAAGAAAGGAGATATTGAAATTATAGATGAAGACTGAAGAGATACCTGATAGTCTCAAGCGGCTAGGTTAAAAAGTGAGAAAGTTTGGGTTCTAACTTTTCAGTAAGTGTGAGAAGTGGAGGCATGTGATGAATTTAAAGAGAGGAAGGATAGTGTGTGTAAAACATTCTTCTGCGGAAAATTAATTTAAAGTATGTATGTAAATAATATTATAGACAGCAGATAACTAAATTTTAAGTTTTTTTATTTTATTTTAAACATATTTAGTTAAAATTATTATTAAAACAAATTATATCATTAAATTTTAAATTTTCATAAATTGTATAATTTTAAGAGAAATTTAATAAACTTACTTTTATTTTATTAAGTATTAAAAAAAATTATTTAAACTTTTATCATGAATTAAAATAACATATACATTTATTAATTCTGTAGCATCCTAATGTTCAAAATTTAAATAATAAAAAAATATAAAATCTTAACTATTTTTTTTTTCGACCTGATTATTGATTTTTATTTTATTATTTAACTTAAAAAATTAAACACTAATATTTTTAGGAAAGTAATTAAAATTTTATAGATTTGTTTTTATTCTTTTTTCTAAATTGATAATAATATTATGTTTAAGGTAAAAGGCACTATTAAATATTTTATATAATAAATTTTTAATTAAAAATTAATTCTATAATAAATTTAACTTAATAAATGTTTTTTATTTTTTTTATAAACACTAAACTGATTCTTATTCATGATAAAAGTAAAAAATAGGCTTAAATATTCTTTTGGTTCTAATTTTTGTGAGTTTTGTTTGGTTTGGTCATCATTTCTTCGAAGTGTTCAAAATGGTTCTACTTTTTGTAATTTGTGGTCAATTTGATCCTTTTTGCAAACGCTGTTTAAATCGTTAACGGGAGGTAAACAGTAACTGTCACATGTCACTCCGTGATTTATTTATTTATTTTTTATTATTATTTTTTTAAAAAAAAAATTAATTTTAAAAATGTTGTCCATGTGTCAAGTCAACATTGTGACAAGTGACACTATCACATGACTTATATTCAATTTGGTCCCAATTTTCGTTAATTTTGTTCAATTTAGTCCCAGTTTTCGTTGTTTTTATTCTTTTTTCTAAATTGATAATAATATTATGTTTAAGGTAAAAGGCACTATTAAATATTTTATATAATAAATTTTTAATTAAAAATTAATTCTATAATAAATTTAACTTAATAAATGTTTTTTATTTTTTTTATAAACACTAAACTGATTCTTATTCATGATAAAAGTAAAAAATAGGCTTAAATATCCTTTTGGTCCCAATTTTTGTGAGTTTTGTTTCGTTTGGTCATCATTTCTTCGAAGTGTTCACAATGGTTCTACTTTTTGTAATTTGTGGTCAATTTGATCCTTTTTACAAACGCTGTTTAAATCGTTAACGAGAGGTGAACAGTAACTGCCACATGTCACTCCATGATTTTTTTATTTATTTTTTATTATTATTTATTTTTTAAAAAAATAATTTTAAAAGTGTTGTCTATGTGTCAAGTCAACATTATGACAAGTGACACTATCGCATGACTTATATTCAATTTGGTTCCAATTTTCGTTAATTTTGTTCAATTTAGTCCCAGTTTCGTTAATTTTGTTCAAATCAGTCCCAATTTTGCTCCTTCCCAAATTGACCAAATTTAGTTTCTATATAAATGTTGTACTGAATCATTTAAAAAATAATGAAGAATTTTCCTTCTAATATTTAAAACAACGAAGAACTTTTCCTCTAATTTTAAACTAACTTTAACCCTATTTTTTACATGTACCAAAAATCAAACATATATAATAATTTCCCTCCAACAATATAGTTAGGTTTGGTATAAAAATAATGAAAGAAATATTTAAAATAAATGTGAATTTTGATAAAAATAAATTTTTCAATATAACATTTATATAAAAAATAAATTTGATCATTTTGGATAATGTAACACCCTAGATGGATATTACTAGATAAAGCATATATCATAAAATTTCTTTTGGAATTAAAATATTATATAAAGTTCCCAAGTGCGTAAATATTTAAAACTTATCTTGCTACAGTTCAATCACGTTAATCTATCTTTATTGCACGTTCATAATAGAGAAAACCATCATAAAATTTATTACAAAATGCATGAAAATAAAATGTAGAGAAAAATCCCCCATCGTTTGCCCCGCTCTGTCACTATGCATCGAAGTTCTCACCTGGATTCACATCTGCTCCCACGTGACAAGTCACACGATCATCGCCAAACACAAACAGAAAATGTGAGTTGAGAAAGAAAAATAATACAATCAATAAAATAATAAACATTAACCCTCACCCAATCTATCTTTATAACATTACACCACAATCTCATAACCTATATGAGAAAGATTCGTTCACAACCTTGGTCCTTAGGGATTATCATGCTCCCACAAACCTATCCGCTCGTGGTCCAACTCTACGGACCTCCCCGCCCGTAGTCCAACTCTACGAACCTGCCCACTCGTAGTCCAACATGTGTGAACACCTACTATGAACCTCCATGCTCATAGTAGCCTCAAGTGTGAGCACGGAACATACGAACCTTCTCGCTCGTATCCCCACACAAGAGTACAACAGATACGGACCTCCCCGCCCGCATCAATCATGCATCTCAAATCTTCGTTACGAACCTCCCCGCTCGTAACTAATCTAACATATCCCTGACTAAGTCATCAAACCCACCCATGCAAATCCATCTGCAATGGACCCTTGCCCCTGTACTATTACCTGGCGTTGCCTAAGCGTCGGTAGGCGAAATTGTACTCTTCACTGCCTAACAGTCTTAACATGCCGTCGGGCGCCACAAGTTCTAGAATTCAAAATTTATGATTATTCTACCGTCGAGTAAATATATAAATGGATAGGTTACGAAACTAAGCCACATTAAAATATGTTAAGTGTTTTAATATCGGAAATATATATATAAGATATATATATATATATATATATATATATATATCAAACGATTCACGATGTTAAAAAAAATTCTATAAATATAATAATACTAAAAGTTAATTCCCTATATCTATTCAAACTCGGAAGTGTAACATACAATTATCTTATATATAAGCAAAGAAAATATTTCCGCTACTTCAAGTTTTCCCTAAAATTTCCAAACTTATAAAATATAAATAGAAATTTATTAAATGACAAACCATAATAAAGAATTTAACACGACACCAAGCCTCTCACTCTAATCATAGAACCCTTTCCCTTTATCTCAAATTCACAATTCCTAAAAAAAGACCCATCATTAACAAGAAAAAGAAAAAAAAAAAAAAACACAAACCAAACCAAACAATTACCTAAAAATGTTAAACATTTCAGTTAAAATAAAATAAAATAAAAGAGACTCTGCCAATTTTCAACCTAAGTAACTTTTATATCCAACCCATTCCTATAAAAATAAAATTGACAATCTTCAAACGTCAAAACTTTGTATCATAAATATTACCTAAAAATCAAAACAGAATATCATCAATCAAGATATAAATAATATCCATATAAAGCTAGGTAATAATCTATATATGATACAATATAATAATACCCAACACGTAACTAATTTAATATACTAATATTTTATTATATCAATACTCCTTACTTTAATTTCTTCAATGTAGACATATTTCTATACATAATATATTATCATGATATCAATTGCAAACTTCCTATAATTCATACTAAATATGTAAGTACAAAATCAAAAAGGAAGCCTCTTTTACTTTTTATAATCACCGATCATCATAACCCCACTGCATCCAAACTTTATCTATAAAAAAAACTGCTTTTCATACTTGTATGACAACCCACACACGAAGACTAGTTTATATTATATATATATATAACACTATTATTATAATTGTTCACCAAAAAGAAAGCCATCATTGCCAATGAAAAACTCAACTCTAAACCTCTTGCATCCAACACACTTTTGTTACCACCACAGAAAATAAAAATAAACAAAAGAACAAAGATGCCATGTCATATGTATAATAGTAACCACTGTAAAAAAAAAAAAAACCGTGCATGGTATATTTTCAATCAAGGCAACACTCACGACAAAAATCAAATCTTTATTTTTACCATCTAACATAGAAACGAAAAGTAATATTCTTTTATAATCCTCCCATCACAACATTTGAATCACACATCAAACCAATTCATCCTAATACTCACATAAAGGAAATAAAATAAAAGTTCAGAAACAAGGTTCATGCCATAGAAATCATGTGTCCACATCACAATTTTGCCATCCAACTTGGTCATAGGTTCAACAAACCACCAAACACAAGGAACACAAAAATACACACCAAAGAAAAGACAAACCAACAAAGATAAGCACGAAAATACAACTCCCTTTACCTGGTTTCCTAGCTTCAAACAATTTCCAATGAATTCTTCCTTATTCCCAAAGCTACCCTCCTTGCCTCCACTCCAATTCCCTGGATTGCAATTCTCAACCCTCACTTGACACACATTATGACTCTTTGTTTCCCCACTCACTCTTCTCTCTCTCCCCCAAATTCAGTTATGACTCTTTGTTTCCCCACTCACTCTTCTCTCTCTCCCCCAAATTCAGCCCAAAATAAATAATACAAATAATAAAAACAAAATTAATTTAAATTCAAGGTTTTATGACCATTACTTTTGATTACTGCACCCCAACTGCTACCTCTCTAGTTTCTCAGGGAATTTCTACAGTTTCTAGATTTTTCCATCACTTAGCAAAAATATAAAAATATAAAAAGCCTACTTACTCTAGCCAAGATTTGAACCCACAACCTTCTAATTCATCAAACACATGCACACCAACAAACCATCATATTATTCCTGTCAATTCACACATTCATACAAGGTTAATCCATGTTTCCACATTCATAATATTTTGGTAATATAAAACACAATTAAAATCACACTAATGGCACACACTAGACTTGAACCCAAGTCCTCTCAACATAACCAAGTACTCTTAACCACTTAAGCTAGCATTATTCCTTACCTAGGATTTGTCAATAAATTCTCTTAGAGTACTTTCAACCTACATTTGTTTGTAATTTATTTATTATTCTTTATTCCAATTTCCCGGATTTTAATAGAGACAAAATTGGGACTGAATTGAACAAAAATAACGAAAATTGTGACTAAATTGAACAAAATTAACGAAAATTGGGACTAAATTGAATATAAGTCACGAGATTCTGCCATGTGTCATAATGCTGACTTGATATGTAGACAACATTTTTAAAATTAAAAAAAATTAAAAATTAAAAAAAAAAACCACAGAGTAACACATGATAGTTACTATTCACCTTCCGTTAACGATTTAAACAGTGTGTGAAAAAGGACCAAATTGACCATAAATTACAAAAATTAGGACCATTTTGAACATTTCAAAAAAATGTGGACCAAACGAAACAAAGCTCACGAAAATTGGGACAAAAAAGGTATTTAAGCTAAAAAATATCATGATTTACGTGTAATTAAAATGTGTATCTAAGTCATGATTTTTGTTCAATGTCTGTTTGTTTTTCTTTTAATTTATTATTTTCTTCATCATACTAGATTCTTTGTGTTTGTTTTTTTTGTTTTATTTATACAAGAATTATAAAAGATCACATTCAAACCAAATCAACAATTTGAGTTCCATATTTTTGTTGAGTTCTCAATGAAACGATTCTTACATGAAACTTGTAATGGTTTCTGAGCTTCCACTGCAACCATGTTCTCCGTTGATTTTTGATGGAAGGTTTTATTGCTGCTCTCTCAAGTGATATGCTCTTTCATCACCACCGTGGCTAGATACGTAACTCTGAAAAGGAAATGATTAAAAGGAAGATTACTGCAAAAATCTTGTGTATTCACGCACTCAATTTTTCTACATCAAAAGGTACAATATATATGCATATAAAGGATGACCTAAAAGGATAAAGATGATGAAAAAACATTACAAAGTTGTCTTATATACATCTCACTACATGTTAGTATGATTTTCTGTTATGCAACACATGTGTTCTCTGTTTTGTCATTTTCATTTTTCATTTTTGTTATGGCCCAATTGTGTGAGATTTTGGACCTTTCCTTCATTAGCCTCCCACAAGCTAGAGGTAGGAAAATTTCAACCATCTCCAGTTTCAACATATTAGACCTAAAACTAGAGTTTTAGTGAAAATGTCAGTTAGTTGATGGAAGGAGGAAACTGGTAGCAATTTCATTAATAATAATGTGAAGGGCTCTTTGATTGTCACAAAATCGCACGACAGGCTTGGAACAAGTGACTTTAAGATCATGAAGTAAATAAGACAAGCATTGAAGTTCACAGGTGGTGGATGCAAGAGCACGGTACTCGACCTCAAAAGAAGAGAGAAACATGATATTATGTTTCTTTGTCTTCCATAAGATTGAAGAATTTCAAAGAAAGAAACAATAAGCAGTAATCGAGCGACAAGAATCAATACAAGTTGCCCAATCGACATCACTAAAGCCACATATTTGGAGAGGAGAATCTCTGCAAAAAAGAAGTCCCTTACCCGGACAACTTTTGAGATAACATAGAACCAGCGTGGAAGCTTTTTGTTGTGGTTTAGTGGGATGAGGAATAAATTGACTAAGATGTTGTGTGGCATAAACAATATGTCAACGAGTACTTTGTGAGATATAATAATCGTCCAATCAATCGTGGATAAGATAAAGGGTTTGCCAACAATGGTCTAGAGTCATGATGGAGACGACGAGAACTATCCATTGATGTGGAAGAAGATTTGCAACCAATCATACCAGTATCAATGAGTAAATCAAGACAATATTTGTGTTAACATAAAGAAACATCCTACCCGACAGGAACATAGTACATTGTCATGAGCTTCTGCACGAGCGATCGTCCATAAGTCAACTTGACAGGAACATCCTACACGACCATCTTTACTGTTTAACAATCTAAGGTTCTTGCAATGGGTTGGCGTGGCTCCAAACTGGTTGCTTTGTTCCCCATACACACAAACAAAATATTTATTTTTTGTTTCTCTGTTATTCTCTGTCACACCATCATTATTACCTTTTTCTTCAAACGTATTTACCACTTATTTGACAATGGCTACGCCTTCTAAACACACCCAATACGACTAAAAAAGTCAATGACACATCAGACTTTGACATTTCGTTTCATTATACATGGGAATCTATTAGTGGAACTATGTGGAAGAACACCGAAGTAACGACATGTTAACAAATGACCAAACTACTACGATAATTTCAATTAGATCATCTAATACAATGTATTAAACAAGCTCAATAAAAAATCCATAAACATGAAATAAATTCACAATAGATTCAAAGGTCCAAATCAACATATAATCATGATATTTATAAGAGGAAATAAAAAAATTTAAGCATGAGATAAAATTGTTAAAAAAATGATATATCCAGAGTGTAGCATATTATTAAAAGGAAAGCAAATAACAAGAAACCAATTGTGAAGATAGAAAACTACAAGTGGATGATGACAATTCATTGGACCATGTTTTATATCTTGGTCCATCGGTTTGTCCACAAACTGGATGGTCTTTGAAACTTTATTGGCGTCTTTCTCTAGAAGTACATGATTTTCATAAAATGTAGTGATGAAATAAATATATATTTTAGTTTAGGGATAAAACATATTTTTTTAAAATAGTTAAAGAAAAACACATTAATACTATTTTTTATTATATAAATTTAATATATATATATATATATATATATATATATATATTTTGATATTTTTAATTTCAATGTTTATTTTCTTAAATCAATTTTAATATATTTTGTTTAATACTTGTAAAGGTTAAATATGTTTTTGGTCCCTTAAATTTCAGTGAATTTTGGAATTAGTTCATTTTAAAACTTTGGACCAATTTAGTCCTCAATCTTTCGAAATACCGTGTATTTAATCATTTTAATCAAATTTTGTTAAGTTTATTTGACATTTCAAGCGTGTTTCATAATATACTTAACATTAAAGCAAAAATGTGTCAAACAGTATAAATAACTCAAATATAATCTTGAAATGTGTACGAAACATCAAATAAACCTAACAAAATTTGATTAAAATTATTTAATTCACGTATTTCGAAAGATGAAGGACTAAATTGGTTTAAAATTTCAAAATTAACTAATTTCAAAGTTGAATGAAAGTTAATATTTAACCCTACTTTTAATTATATAAACAAAACTAAGTGCACATCCTATAACAAACCATTAATAATGATTCATGAGAAGAAATCGATTTAGCAATAACAACACAATCTTTTCATCCAGTTTCTCACACAGGTAAAAATGAAAATTTTGCACAATGATTTGTGATCTTGAATTATTGTTTATAAATATTAAGGAAAATTGCATTGGGTGGGTAAAGGGGTGAATTAAACTTTGTATAAAATGATCTTATACCCAATGAAAGGTAGTTTATGATAAGCATGAAGTTTTCCTTATTGTATACTATAATAAATGGATTCACTCCCACACAGCATAGTCTTGGCCAGAGGTAGCAACATGGAGATTTGAGGGAATAAGATTTCCAAGGTCCATCTTTGGCCCTATCTTCACCATGATCTTGTTGTCTATCTTTGCAACATAAAGGTCACCTTCAGATGCCATAATTTTCACACTACTTTTCTCATTGATCCCATTCCTCACCCTTATGCTACTCAATTTTGCAATCTGCTCCTTCAAGCCCCAATCAAAGAAGTGATCGTAGAACTGCACAACAAGAAATAATAATAAGAATAAAATACAAACAAAAAATAACCTCATCCAACAACCAAAGAAAAGTACCACACCATATCTTTTAAATTAAAAAAAAAAACATAATATACTAATATCCCTTCAGATTTCTTGAAACCAAACATGATTCTATGCTATTTTAGCATTTTCAGCAACCCTATTGTAAAAATACACATAATGTGCCAGTACAATACACAGAGGTTAGTGTTAAGAGTAAAAATTAGAGATGGAAAACGATTATTTTATACAAAAACAGAACTTTTGAATTTGCAAGAAAAGTAAAGGAATTTGGATTATCTTATAGGTTGTATATGTTGTTTCTCTGCTATGCTTCCAAAATATATATTTATGGACACTGATTTTAGAATTTTAAAATATATAAAAATCATTTTTACATCTAATGTATGTTTGATGTTATCTAAAGGACAACACTCAAAAAATCTATCAGAAAATCTAGACTCGAAAGAAAGAGTGAAGGACGGTGAAGATAGTGTCAAATAGATCTAAGAATATAGTGTCAAAGTATTATTGTCTAATAGAGATTAGTGTTAATTTTTTTCTGTGTTAATGTAATTTATTGTAAAAAAATGGAAAAAATACTATAACTCCCGTCTTTTATTTTCTTATGTAGCTTAATGTGGACCATTGATTCTTTAAAATAAAAAGACAATAATAAATTAATCAATGATCTACACTAAGTCAAGTGAAAGATTCAAGACAAAAAGTGAAAGTCATATTATCATTTAAAAAAAAATGCATTGAAAGTTAAAGAGGTATGAGAAAATATTACTATTGAGGGGGTGCCAGGGTGTGTTAGAATGTAGGCATATCCTTGCATGACTTTGTCAGAAGGGAATGGCCAAGCTCTCTGTGTGGAACCAGTGTCATGGTTGTCAATGAAAGTCACTGCATTTTCTGGTTTCACACCAATCATTCCAGGAGGCTTGCCATTTGGATCTATCAACCTCCACAATTCTCCTTGCACAGCAGCCTGAAGAATTCCTTTTGTGGTAAAATCAAATGCAGTAACAGCTCCACCAGCAGATTCAACCCAATTCACCAGTGCCCCACGGTGACCATCTTGGTTATAATTTGGCTTCCCATTTTCATATGAGAGAGAATCCCATTTCTCTCCCACTGCAAAATCTGGCCTTGTTTGTTCCATATAGATCTTGGTAATGCTAGGTGCATACCCCTTCACAAAATCAAACCTCCACCCATCAAAACCAACCTCAGATTTGAGCCAGTTCATCCATTCAGATAACTCTCTCTGCACCTGTGGATTCAGATGGTCAATGTCCGGTGCAGGTTCATACCCCTCTCCACTGTCATTGTTTCCAGTGCCATCAGAATAAGCAGTGTCGTCTCTGCAAATGAATGATGGACCCCAATCAAGGCGTGAATCTGGAGTACCACCTTCAAAGATGCAATATATTCCTCTCCCGTCCTTCCTCTCTGCAGTTCTGTGGTTGATCACTATGTCCGCCAGGCACTTTATCCCCTTCTCATGAAAAGCAGCAATCAGGGACTTCAGTTCGTTCTTGGTTCCATATTTTGATGCATCAAGATCATATAGCCTTCCTGGAAGATATCCTGGATTCAAAAGTGGCATGAACGGTAATAAGTTTTTTCTGTGCATGATTGGTAAAAACTAGGTTTGCAGATAACATGTTTGACAAAAGAATTGAATTGGAATGCCATGTAAGTATGTAACAATTTTCAGAGTGTCATGTATGTATGAAAGATTTTTATAGTTGCTTATTTAATACCATGCTTAGAATAGTTTCTGAATTCTGATTGCTTGGCAATGCGTGAATACTACACTCACACCTACTTTTCCTTTAGTCATATCCTGCTAATTCAATTTTATAAAATCTATTTGTAAGGTGACATTTGTTTTTACTTATATGTTATAAAATGGTCTTATATGTAATTATCGTGGGATTTCCAACACATGACAATCATATTTGGCATAGAACAACTTTACATGAAAAAAAATCTGCTAGAAATTAAGTCATATATGACGAAATTGGGTAACAGGTGCTGATAATCATATTTGAGTGAGGCAGGTAGAAAGATGAACCTTCAGGAGAAACAGATTGAGAGGGAGGAGGGAGCCACACATGAGTGATTCCTGCATTTGCAAGGTCAGGAATAGAATTCTTAAGAGAGTTGTACCAACCCCCTTTCTTACTTGATTCCCAGTTGAACCCCTGTGACAACATCAATCATATTCATGCAGAGATAGTTAGAAATGTATTTGAAATATGATGCAAGTATCATATATGATATGTGTTCAATATGATGACAAATTAAGTTTTGAAAAATACAAGGTACAACATAATTCATGTTAGGTTGTGGTTGTTTTGTTATCTGTGTTGTATGCATTTGTGAGTGTCACAAACAAAATCAAAGAATAGGTGGTGATGTGAAACCTGAAACAGCAAGGCAGAGGAAGAGAAAAGAGGAAGGAGTGAAATGAAGAGACAGAAAATGCTGAGCCGAAAGAAGGAATCCATAGCTTTGATTATGTTTTGGTTTTTGTGTTTGAGTGTTTCTGCTGCTAGCTTGCTGTGGCTTATATAGAGGCAAAAATTACCTTATTTGCATGTCTGCAGAATCATGGTTGAGTCTTGAGTGAGGTAAATTAAGACTTGAAAGGGTGAAATTTGTCATCAAGATAAGATACATCACCCAAAAAAAGTGATAATCATTGAAATGGAGATGATTGAGGAAGTTCAAAAACAAGAGGGAAATCAAGGATAGTGTGAATTTGGGAAAGAAATTTTTGGAGTAATTAGAGATAAGGCCTAAAGGTATGGAGAATTCATAAATTATACATGTAAGATAACATATTTGGAAAAAATAAACAGAAAAATATATCTCAGACAACACTTTTGGAAGTTTTAGTGAAAAGGATGAGAAATTCTACTGTTTTTAAGAAGGAATAGCGTGTTTGAAAACTCTTAGGAAGATGTTGACGTAATTCATCGCCATGTTCCCACTGAAGTTGTGGCTGTGTTTTCAATTTTTTGGAATAAGAATGCATTTGTAAAGAGTGATGCATTGCACAGAATTAAATGGGTAAATATTATTTCCACACCCAGTCAATTTTTACATACACTTCATATTTATTATTTTACTTTTCAATTTTTTTTCTACTAATATAAAAGTTGACTTTTTTTAATGATCAAAATATCTTTAAAATGGATTATCAACCATGGAAATAGGTTAAAAAAAAATCAATTTAGAGTTGAGAAGTCTAAAGAGGAAAATAAGAAAAGTATGTGTAATGGTTGGTCTCTTGAAGTAATGGGAAACAAACCCAAAGAGTCAAAGTCACGCATTATTAGTACCAAACGACCGTTAAACGCGTGTAGTTTTTAATACAAAAATTACTTCAATTCTCGCGCACCTTTTGAGTTTTCTCATACAAAATAGAAAAATTTATATTTTTTAACATATTTAATTACATTAAATTTAAATTCATTTTATTTTATAGATATTTTTTGTCTGGGTAAAATAGTTTTAATTCTTTTTATTTGAACTAAATATTTTAATTATTAGTAAATACAAAAAAAATATTTAAATATAAACAATTAATAATAACTAAAAAAATTTATATTGACATTCTTTTTTAGTTATCTAGATTAGAGATGGTAGATAAACTCGTGCACGTGGTTATCACCCGAATCCATCTCCGTTTTGGCAGAAAATTTTCGCATTGACTAAGTATGAGTATGAGTAATATCCAAAGTTTTCAACTGGGGATGGGGATGAGAATATACATATCCCCAAAGATTTGTGAGATCAAGCTTGAAATAAATGATTGGGTTAAATCTCGTGAGACAACCATTCAAAATATGGCAATACAAATGTTAAAGAAATTTGAAAGTTACCGGAGTGTTATTCATGATATATTGGCAATTGATTCAGTTTTAGATCCAAGGTACAAGATGGACATGTTAGAATATTATTTTTATAATTTGTATGGTTATGATTTTGATCTAAAACTTAGTAGGATTCGTCAAATGTGCTATGATTTGGTTTTGGAATATCAATAAAAAAAAGAATGAAACTCATTCTTATAAAGCTACATCGTTGGAGTTGAGAAAAGTTGTTGATAATGATGCGAATGAATTTTTAGAGTTTATGGTAAAAAAGAAAAAAATCTAGAACTACAATTATGAAAACAAAGTTGGATTATTACTTGGAAGAAGATAATTTTCTAGTTACACAAGAATTTGATATCCTATCATGGTGGAAAACAAATGGGTTAAAGTTTCCAACCCTTCAAGCAATTGCAAGGGATGTTTTAGCTATTCCAATAACAATTGTAGCTTCTGAATCTGCTTTTAGTACTGGTGGTCAAATATTAACTTCTCACCGTAGTCGACTTCATCATATTACTATAAAGGCTTTGATGTGTACAAGAAGTTGGATATGGAACTTAAACCATCTAGGTAAGTTACTCAAATTTATTAATATTTATTATTAGTGTATTTTTATGAATTCTCATTTAATATTCTACATTTGGTGTTTGTAGATGTTAAAAAATTAAAAGAAAAAGATTTTCTCATGAGTGAAAATGAATATGATTAAGAAGGTACATTATATTCTAGTAATTAAAATTTTCAATTTAAATTATTATATCATATCTAATTTTTCATTTTTTTTCTATGTGTAGGTGGATCGAATGCAAATGAAACCACTAATCGTTTGTAAAATTAATAAATATTTTGGTTATTTTTATTTTTTAAGTAATGTGTAATTGTCACTACAACAAAAATGACTTTACACAATGCTAAACGAGATCACGAAAATAAAAGTGTGGTCTAGTAGTAAAGGCAACATTTATTTAGATGTGACTTAAAAACTATCTTAAGCAACATTTATATAAATGTTGGTTGTAAAAAGTGTGAGCTAATCCATAAAAATGTGGTCTAAAATAGACTAAATATTAAAGCTTTTAGATTAGAAACATTCCCTCCCTCCTTTTTTGACTGAAAATACAAAACTTAGTTCCAAAAACGCAAAAATTTGAATTTCTTCCCTCATTTTGATTTTAGACTGAAAACGCCAAAAGCTCACAGTATTGAAAATTTGAAGTTTTAAAAAACACGTACATCAAAATCGTTGCATTTGATGGGGATTTTATTTTAAGCAATGATTTTACAATTGTTGTCGTACTAAAAATTGTAGCCTATTATTTACAGCTACGCTCACCTAGACTACGCTTAAAAAAATGTTGTTTAAACTTTAACTCACGGTTTTCGTGGTTTAACTCATAATTTTGTGTTGTTGCTTAAAGCGATTTTTGTTGTAGTGTGTTTAACTTTTATATAATTATTTGAATTTTCTCTAGTTGTTATTTGATACTTTAATTTGAGATTTATACTATTATAATATTTTTCTTAATATTTGAGATCATGAAAAGAAAAAAGAGTATCTTATTTTAATATTGAATATTTTGATAGTATCATGATTCCTTTGATGTGATTTTTAAATTTTTTTATAAAAATTATTTAATTGATATTTGAAACAGTAAAAAAATGGGTATCGGTATAAGAATATACCCCCTAATCCGGTGGAGATGAGAATGTGTCAAAAGTTGCATACCCGTTGGGTTTGGAGATGTGGATGTGGATGAATTTCTATTATGGGAATGGGGAGGGATCATGATACCTGTACCCACTCCGCCTCGTTGTCATCCTAATCTAGATTGATGTTAATTTTCATTCAAAACTCATATGATTTTCTTAATTAAACTTTTACTTTATTAGTGTCTATCAAGATTTTTTTTTTTTAATTCATGTTGACCACAATAAATATGATTGGCTTTAGTCTAAAAGAGACAATCGTCCATATTGATAAAACAAAGTATTAAAATTTTGTTATCAAAATTTCAACCAAATCAACCATCTTTTAGTTTAATTCGATTTCAAATTCTTATATTTAAAGTGAAATTTAAAATTTTCTATATATAAAATAATACAAATTTTTTTAAGTTTTTATTCAAACAATATATCTTTTTATAAAATATTTTTAATTCTATAAAAATGAATTATTACTAACGATCTGCTTGAACTATTTTGATTATCAATAGTTCGACGAAATTTTGCATGTGTATAGAATTTAAATATAAGTTTAATGTTACAAAGTAGTTTAACGAGTAATTATTAAGGCTATCACTACTAAAAAAATATGTGAATTTTGTTTTGAACTTTCTATTTTAGAAAATATTTATAAATTATTATAAAAAATAATTTGTGATAAATTGTTATTAATTTTTTTATAAAATATTTTGTACAAAATAATTTTTACAACAATTTTTTTAGAAAATATTTGTAAATTTTATAACAAATTTAAAAAAAAATATTAATTAAACTGAAAATTTCTAATAATGTACTCATGAGATTATAGAAATGACATCTTAGAGAATAAATAGTCATTTAGTTTTTCATTATAATAAAGGTGAGCTTTTGAAACTGTTGTTTCAATTGAGCAATAAGCTTTTAGTAACTGTTTTTCTACATACAATCTAGAACTAAATTTCTAGTAATTACTAAGATCCAATAAAAGATCTTAGTTAGAGTATAAATTCTTATTCTACCCTTTTAAGTTTTTTGATCCTTCATCACTAATGCATGCATTCATTGGTATGACTTGAGTTGAGTGCCTTCCTTTTTAAACAATTTAAATGTTTCCTTTCCACAATGATTTCTAATTCTGTTTGACAAATGGGCACTCACTAATTATAAAACTAAGGACTCATGCATTAGGCCTAGAAGACGTATCTGGTTTGGTGTAAGAAAGCTTGAGCGTGTAATAGATACGTATAAATCAGAAACTCTAAATACTATCTTATAAACCTAGTTATGTTACCCAAATAATAGAGTTCATATGATGGAAAAATGTCAAATGGCAACAGAAACACTAATTAAAGCTGAACTTTTCAAAGTTCTTGAAATACTAAAGAAAGTTCAGTTTTAGTTTTTCATAATGATATTTTAACTTATTTTGACACACTTTTAATTTACCACTCTAATTACTCTTAGATTATCATATCACATCACTACAAAAGATCAAATAGATAATTGAAGGGTAATTAGAATGATGGATTAAAGTGAGTCAAAGAAAATGAGTCAAAAATCATTATCCATTTCAGATAATGATAGTCATTTTGGTAAGTTTGGAATATTTTTTCATTAGTTTAGTTGTTCTTCTTTTCGTCTTAGGACACTCATACACTCTCTCAAAAGCTCTTATACTTCTTCCCTAAATTATTTCTCAATGGGTGAATTATTTCTCAACTTCTATAAATTATTTGCTTCTCTCCACAAGTTCTCCGCAAGTTCTCTTATTTCTCACTTAAGCCTTAATTTTTCTTAAAAGAGGATGGTACAAATTTTCTTCTCATACATTCCCTTAATTCATGCCAATTTTTAAATGGTGACTTTCTCTCCACTTCAATACCATAATGCCTTTAAGTTCACCACTCACTAGTATGTTCTAGAAAAACACAAACTAACATTATGAAATTTACTAACTTAATAATGAATGGACAAAGCAAGAAGAACAACTAAAATGTGAGATCATGAAGAACAATGGCGTTGTGTGCCACAAAATCCACATCCAATGCCACAAAGTTAGAGAATAAGGTCCTTTAGAAGATCAATTGGCGTTAGGTGGTACGTACAGAGCGTTGGGTGCTAGCAAGTTAAAGAACACCTTCACGTTATAAGGTTCGCCAACGTCAGACGGTCACACTACAATGTTGGGCGCACCAGGAGATCGTCGGACGCCACTTATGCTGATGTGGAAATTTTGCCCTTTTTCTTCTTAATTGATTGAAGGAAAACCATCTTTGGTTGTTGGATATGCGATTTTTCACTCTTGGAGAGCAATATCTTCTTCCTCTTTATATCTCCATCTTCTCCTATTTAAAATCTATAAGCTTGCTAAACCCATTTTGTTGAGGGTAGATATGTAACCACTGAACTCTTATGTATCTTTGATTGTTTTCAAATATATGCACTAGTGCAATAAGGGTTTTTGGCTCCGGTTGTTTTTTGTATTTTGCCTCGGTTCCAGAACCGAGGCATATTGGGGCGAGGCCAAAAGAGGTGGCTTTTGGCCTCGGGTCTCTAGAACCGAAGCCATAGATTCATTTTTCTGCCTCGGGCCTCTAGAACCGAAGCCATAGAGCAACATAGCCCCACTTGTTCCTTTTGTCACTGTGACACCACCGTCGAAATCAGCGGCAACCATATTGGCGACCACCGTAAACACACAACCAAAATCGCCAGGAACAATGTGCACCACCTGCAAAAAGCCAAAACCAGCGAAATGTAGGTACGAAAATCTCGTGTGAAGAACACTACACATCGCACCTGAGCCACTGTGGCCTCCACCGTCACGAGAAGACGCAACAACCGCTACGAATTCTTTACCTGCAGATGAAACCAGAATCAGAAGCTATAACACGAAGCGAGACCTACAAAACCCAAACCAGAGGTTGTCTGCGTTGTGAAACCAGGCTGCCCTGACGAACCACCATGTTGCAAAGTAGACGTCGCCGGTCACCACCCTCGCTTATGCTGCTGTCATGAACGAAGAAGAGGGAGGTCGCGAACCGAAGCAGTGGCCGTAGAGGAGTTCGCAGAAGTAGAGGTCGTCGTCCTCGAGAGAGAGAGAGAAATTCGCGCAAAGAAAAGAGAGTTGGGGAGACGATGAATAGTGATTAGGGCTCGCGAATTGGGAATTTTAACAGACTTTATGGCCTCAGTTCAGTTAATAACCGAGGCCAAAAGCCCATTTATTACCTCAGTCCTTAAAGACCCGAGGCCAAAAGCCTGATGCTGGTGGCATGTTTGAAAATTTGAAAGCTGATGCTGCCTTTATGGCCTTGGTTCAGTTAATAACCGAGGCCAAAAGCCATTTTTGAAAATTTGAAAGTTGATGCTGCCTTATATGCTTCAGTTCAGTTGTAACCATGGCCAAAAGTCCATTTACTGCACCAGTTCAGAAAATGCCACCGCCTCCTTATAGGCTTCGATTCAACTACAACCGAGGCCTATAAGGCGAAGTAAAATGTCAAATCTACATTAGTGATGTATGCCTCTTCCATTAAATGCTAGTATTCTTGTTTTCTTGCTTAATGCTTGCTTGGCTTGATCACCCATAACTTGATGCTTGGTTCATTAGTGTTGGCAAATAAAACCTTCTAAGCTTTAGAAACTTCCTGATTGTTGGACCCTCTCCGAGTCCAGTCCTATCACACTAATCATTGCACTTTTAGTAACATTAACATCATCCTGGAAAAAGAACAAATTTATTTACCAAGATATACCAATTAGAATGAAAACAAGTTGAAGTGACATAGAAAGCCAAACCAACTACCAAACATTGCTTACCTACATGGCCTCACCCCTCAGTTTGACCAATTTCAATCCATCTTCAAAGCTTAAAATTAAATTAAATAAATGGGGTAAATAACATGTCAATTTCTAGAAAGTTGCACCTCAAGTAAAACCACTCAAAGAACATTTTAGTCACATGACTCATGTTCAAAACTACAAGGGTTAACAATATTCATTTTCTTATATACTTTTTTCACAAACTACAAACAATAATTTCATTGCAAGATACTGATGACATTCGAAGCAAACATCAAACCTTAGGCCAATTATTCACATTCAAAAGACCCATGGTTGGGTCACTTACCTAAAAGACCCAGCAAGTGCTAGAGTAGTATATTCTCCCAAGCTTAAACCACATGTAACATCCCTAGATTTAATAATGCTCCACAATGAGACGAGCACTAATCACAACCACTTATCTCAAGCAACCTTTCCCATTGATATCCCAATCCCTTACTAACGGCATAAATGAAATTCGTTTTGCATTAGGAAACACGAAATATTAACATACAAAAATATACCATTCGAGTTTCAGACCCACAATTAGGGTTTTACCTTTTCGATTTGAGGACCTAGGGTGTTATGGGTTCAGTTGGGGCTTGACACAATAAATCATATAGACAACATGTGGCTTTAATTGTTAGTCGACTCTAGAAGCCTCGACAACGCTTGTAGGATGATGCTTGAAGGCTCAACGACTCGACCATTAACGATTCTTGAAATGAGGCACAAGGGTTTTGTAAATGACTAGGTATTCAAAACGAGGGAGAGAAGGGTTGAAATGTAGGAGAAACACAAGCTTTTGTGAATAAGAAGGTTTGAAATTGACGTTCTTTTTCTTAGAGAAATAGTATTTGGAAATTGATTTTCAATTAAGAGGGAAATTTTATTAATTAGAAAAAAAAGTATTGGAATGGAGGGAACAAAAAGTAGAAGGAAAAATGCGTGCTATTAGATGACACTCATAAATGCCATATTTTGAATGTAAATTATGGCAGTTACAAGACTACCATAATATAAAGCAAATTATGGTAGTTTATGAGAATCGTTATATTAAAACCACCACATTAAACAAAATTTTTTGTAGTAGGTGTTGCAAAATATCTTTTAAAATTTAGAAATAAAACAAGATACGTAATGGAGCTTATGTCTAGGAATGGAGCTTGACTCATTGGTTGTCTTAAACCCTAGTTCATAAAGCGAGTTTATTTTGTTAAGAGTTCAAGGGATTGACTCTTAGTAAGGAAACCTAGGCTCATTCTACAAAGATTAGGACTTGAGTACACTTGTGGGTTGACATTAGTATATCCATGGAGAGGATGTGAGTTTTTATACATGAGAGTAAAGTCAATGAAATCTAACTCCAATATTAAATTCCATATCATTTCTCGTCTTTCCCATCATCAAAGTGGTTTTAACTACCATAGTTCATCTTTACTTGTTTATGCGCAAATTTACTTTCTTGCACAAAATCTCAAACTATGAAAATATTCTTTAGTCTAATGTAGTTATTTCATTAGTTTCTTTGGAAACGATATATGGTCTTACTAGTTACTTGCCAAAGAGTTAATAGAAAGCCCACATTTTTTTCCTATGTCTCTTTTTTTTGCGTACCGTAAGACCCGTGGAATTTAATTAATTAAATAAATAAATAAATAATAAATGCGGGTGGAAAAATCATTGATGACATTAAATTATGAAAAGTATGACATGGAGAAGTACTAGCTCAAGTGGTTGAGAGTACTTAAATGCGTGAGAGGACTTGGGTTCGAGTCCTATGTATGCCAATTTTGTGTTATTATTTGTTATTATTTTAAATATATGATAATCATGCTGTGAAATAATATGTTAATTGGATGATGAATGTTAGCATGAAACATGAATTTGGCATGATGGTTTGATATTGATTTGGCAATTGCATGGTTATGGGTTCAAGTCTTGGAGGACTCACATTAAACTTTATTTTTGATATTTTTTTGGCTTTGGCTTGAATATGAAAAGTTGAGGGAAATTCTAGTGGAATGGCAAAATAGGGGTGGCTGTAGCGCCTAGCGGTACGTGGCTGTAGCGCCTAGCGATTTGGCTGCTGTAAGTCCTACTGGTTGGACTTTATAGGCGTGATCTACAAGGCTTTTGGTGATGCTTCGAAGGTAAGATTACTGGGTTCCTTGAGTTGAGCTCGGAATGTATCCCTTGAGTTGAGCTCGGGATAGGGGTTAAGTACGTACATTCCTCGAGTTGAGCTCGGAATGACATCCCTCGAGTTGAGCTCGGGATGACGGATGAACACGAGGAACCCTTGAGTTGAGCTCGGGTTGGCGAGTGTTGTCGATGTGAGTGTGCTGGTTGTGGCCAGTACGGATGGGTCCAGATAGATTGCCCTCCTTAGTAAATCGCTGACGAGTTTGGTAGTCTTGGGACATTACGAACTATGTTCGTAAATGGGAACTCCACCTGGCGTTGCGGTGTATGATCCGTAGCATTGGTTCCCGCACGTGCTCTATCGGTTGTGGCCGATAGGTTTGGCAGCAAATTACCTTGGGGTAATCACTAAAAGTGGTAGAACACGAATGATTTGGTTGTGGCCAAATGATACGGAATAAAGTAAGAGATTTTATTGAGTGGTGGCATGTAAAAATATTTAATGAGATTTATATATTCATGTTTTGTATGTTAATTTTATTAAGCTCACCCTATCTGCTTGTGTTTGGCGATGATCGTGTGCGCGGTACACGTGAGCAGCGGATGTTAATGCAAGTGGAGCTGGTGACGCTTAGCTGCGGAGATAGGATATCTGGGGTGTTTTATCTTACTTGTATTTTCTACTATTGGAAATGAATTGTAAACTCATTTGAGACGTTTATTTTGGATTATGACACTTTGGTAATTATGAATCATTATTTACATTTATGAAAGTTTAAATTTCCCGCGTTTTTGGGAAAAGTGTTATTATTAAATGTGACTTTATTAGTTATTTTCTTTATTTTATTTAAATTAGTAATATCCTGACGGGATGTTACACGTACCATAACTTTCGTGACCCAATGAGGAGCTTTTCCATCATCATACTTTTAAAAATTGTCGATTTGAATTTTGTGATTAGTGTGAAGATTCTATTATAGATCATTTTATGTATACAATTATTGCTATATAATTTTGTTATTGTTCTGAAAAAAATGTTAAGTGATACAAAAAATACAAACCAAATTTGGATTTCTTTTATTGAATTTAGGGGACTATAAGTGTCCATTTGACTTACTGCGAGTTCAAGTCAAGTACATTAGATCATAAGTGTACTAGATTTTATTTTATTATAATTAGCTTGCATTTTATTTTTTAATATGAACCAACTCGAAGGTGTGGTGAATGTGATCAACCCGTTACTTTTAACTCACTTTGTCATTTTTATTAATGAATAAAAGTTTTTCATCATCATATTGGAATAATTCTCTTAAAAATATTGTTGTTTAACCTCTTAGTAAGTATATGTATACAAGTTGATTTTCAGGAAAGACATATAAAGTGCAAATAAAGCTTCTATATAGATTTTATTTGATAAAACATTTTTCCACCTTAATATGTTTAACTTTATCATATTTACCATTATATTGTGAGTCATACTAATTACAAATTTGTTAACATTTTATTTAATATCATATTTGATGGGTCTTTAGAGAACAAATTCACTAGGCAAATTCAATGAGTCTTGAACTCACTCTACATAAGGGATTTTTTAGAATTGCGCAACGAAATATTTGTATTTGGACAAAATCTTGAGGGTGAATTGATTTCTTAATAAAAAGTGTATTTTTTTTAAAAATTCCCTTTTTTAAATAACAACGTTCAATTAAAGTCCTTTCCTTTATAATAATAATAATAATAGATGATCAAAAAGTAAGGAAAGAGAAGATTGCACCAAATACTTTTATACTTGTTTGAATCAAAAGATCCTACAGTCAGTTGTTAATTTCTCTAAAAAAGGATTAATTTAACACTAAAACAAACCAAACTTACAATTACAGAAGAAAAGATTTAGGGTTTAAAGAATACCTCTATTGATTTCATAGGTTGATTTCAACTTATCTTTGTAACACCCCATTTAAATAATAATATAATTAAATGAAATCTTACATCGGATAATGTAAAGAGCCAAGTTGCGGAGTATAAGTCACTCCTTACAATTATCCAAGATACTTAAAAGAAAATACTTAGGCTCACTACAATGCCTATAACCCAAGAGGAGTAAAAAAAATAGACAGTATTCAAAATAAAGTCCTAGGGCAAAACAATACACGGGCCTTAGCCCTAAAAGAAAGCTCAAATCAGCAAGATCCAACTCGGATAGACTATGCAGCGGAATCACCATTTCCCTCTTGACCACGAGGATTCTCACATCTGCTTACATCAACAAGTTGATGATCATCGCAAAAAGAGAAAACCACACCAAACAAAACATACAACAAACAGAAGGGTAAGCTAGAGCAAAAAAAAAGTTTGATCATGCAATCAGATACACTTTCCCAGTCAATTATACATACATCACCCAAGCATATCATGACCTTCCAAACAATACACTAAGTTTCAGGCCTCCTGCTACTCTCACTACAAGAGTCGACCCGCTCTAAGTGAGACTAACTAACTCCTTAGAGTGTCAGGATGCAACCTTACCTTGAATCCTTGCCAAATTATATAGATGGGGCACCACCATGAACTCCCACTAACAGGGGTCATGGAATTACGTCTCGACCACTAAAGCACAACCCTGAAATCTCACCTAGAGATTTCAAGGAATTACGTACTGACTACATACCAAACGTATTCAAACAACCAAGTAATATATTCATCATGCATATACATCTCATGTCAACCCTTTTATAATCAACCTCCTTTATATTCCAGGTCAACCCATACCAATTCCTCATACTCCATCCATGAATATCGAATTTTAACTCATCTCCTTACCATGCCACATTCACAACCAACCATTTCATTTAAATCACATACCAAGATCATACCCAAATTCATCATCTGCTCACCCATGAACCATTCCATATCTCATATCAAATTCATACCCAATTCATCATCTTCAATTCATGTTAAACTCATAAGCCACAAACCATAATTCATCATATTCACACAAAGTCACGCAAATCATACTTTAAAAGGCATAATCAATCCAAACATATGATCAATATCCAAAAACAAAGAAAACAAAGAGCAAACCTACTTCTCGCTCAGCCCCTCGCTTAGGCAGAAGGGCCTCGCTCAGGCGAGAGGTTTCCCTCGCTCAGGCGAGCTCCTTTCGCCTAGGCGAGGGCTCGAATCAGGAACAATGACACTGTAATACCCGGGAAAATTAATTAATTAAATAATTAATTAATTAATAAATGCGGGTAGAAAGCGTCTTTATGGCATTAATTATTGTTTAATGTGACGTGGAAAAGTACTAGCTTAAGTGGTAGAGAGTACTTGGTTTGTGTGAGAGGACTTGGGTTTGAGTCCTATGTATGTCAATTATGTGTTTTGTTTTATTATTGATTTTTAATAATATGTATGGGTATGGAATTGGTATTGTAAGCTTATCATGATTGGAGTGTATCACTAACATGACTTGGTTGAATTAGTTGTGCGTTGTGCACTTGAATGGTGACTAAGTGGTCATGGGTTCAAACTTGTTGAGAATGAAATTGGAACTTTATTTTTTAAAAGTGTAGTTTTGGAGGGAATATGAGAGGGCAAAAGAAAACCTAGAAGCCAAAAGGGGCTGGAAAACATCTTATAATGACCCTAAATGAGAATTAAACACACTAAAATGCCCAATTCCGTTTTTGTTTTAAAACCCATCTTACCTAAATGAGAATTAAACACACTAAAATGCCCAATTCCGTTTTTATTTTAAAACCCATCTTAAAAACACCTATAAAAGCCAAATTTTAGGTAATATAAGGGTTTTGGTTGTGTGGTGAACAGGTATAGAGAGGAGCACGAGATTGGGCGTAGTTTTGGGTGTGCAAGGGCTGAAACAAGAAGACAATTGTGAATCAAGGGTCCTGTTTGTCTCAACTTTGATCACTAATTCCAAGTTAGGGGTGCTGTATTACGTGTATACCATTAATGCTCGTCTTTCTGCGTTTTGCTTCCAATTTGATTCTATAGGGTATGATTGTGGTATAATATGCATTGTAATTGAGAATTGACAGATTGAAGTTAGGCACAAAGTCATTTTGGGTGGTTTATATGAATGGGATAAGGGTTTGGGGGTATTGATGTTGTAGTTTTGGCCAAACCTTTAGTTTAATTGATGCAAATCTGTCTGAACCATGTTACTGTGATGGCTTGATGGGGTAGAATGTTTGGAAATTGCCTGAATTGGATTTTTGGTATGGTTGTGGTTTGTTTTCGCGCAAGACCAGGAGAGGGATACTGCAATTCTCGCCCAAGCGGGTCACCCTTGCCTAAGGAGAGTTGTAGGGTTTCATTACTGGTTTAGGGGTTGAGCATCTCGCCCAAGCGACTGTTTTGGTACTTGAGCGACTTGGTCTCTTGCTTAGGCGAGAGACACTCGCCTAAGCGAGGTCGCGAGGTGACCTGAGTGTTCTGAGCCCAAAATCTCGTCCAAGCGAGGAGTTTTGTGGGTTTGAGCGAACCAGGGTCTCGCTCAGGTGAGACGGCCTCGCCTAAGCGAGATGTCGTGGTCAAGTGTGATGTTTTGCTTGCATTGTAGCTCAGGTGAGACTGAATTGGGTGTTTGGGCGAGAAATGATCTCGCCTAAGCGAGATAACGTGATGAGGTTGTTGTTTTAAGCTCCCTCAAGCAGGTAAATTAGCCTAAGCGAGGCTGAGGGCTTAGTTTGGGCAAGAGTCCCTAGCTTAAGCGAGTTTATGCAAATTTTCATGTTTTTGTGTACATGTGTGTGTGATTTGGCTGCTTTATCCTAAGTATAAGAGGTATATGCATGTGGTGTGGTGTTTAGGCTTGATGGACTAAGTCCAATAGGGGTCTGGGATGTGCTTAGTGGTTGGACACATGATGGGGATGGAATTGGTTGAGTTCCCGTCGGCTACTAATGGGTGAGGAGTCCTTAGTATAGTGATTACATGTGTCGGGCGCACGATGGGCAATGAACTGTTATGTTCCCGTCGGCTACTATTGGGCGAGAAGTCCATAGTATGGTGATTGCGTGCGTACCAGGGTCCAAGTTGAGAAGACTTGGATGTTTTACCACAGACGAGGAGTCTGTAGGGCAGGACTATGAGCGGGATAGGCTCATAAGGTTGGACCACGAATGAGTTAGTTTCATGGGAGCACAGTGAAGTCCCAAGACCAAGTTCATGTATATGACTCATGAAGGACTATGAGGTCATGGTTGGGTAATTTGAAAAGCATGAGAATTTTAGTTATGTTATTTTGGTTGGGTGAGATATTTATATCATGTCTCTATATTATATATTGTGCATAGCTCACCATTTCTCTGTGTGTGTGGCGCTGATCGGATAACTCGTTATCCGGAGCAAATGATGTGACAGGTGGGCCAGGAGATGCATAGACTCGAAGCGAGGGATAACAAGGGATTTTGTATATAATTATTATTTTGGTTTTGAGATAACTTTGTAATTTTCTTTGAGCCATTTGAATATTATTTCAGTTTTATAATTATGGACTCCAGTTTAATCACATTGTATTAAAGTTTTAAATTTCCCATGTTTTTGGGAAATGATGTTATAAGTTAGGAGGCATTTATTATTATTTCTTATTTTATATATTAAATATCAATAATATTCCTTAGGGATGTTACAATTGGTATCAGAGCAAAAGCTTGAAAATATTTTTTAATATTTTGGGGCTAGTGGGAAGTGAGCTTATCGATGTGATTGTTTGTTGTGTGATTGAGTTGAATGTTGAAAAGGTGTGAGTGGTTTTGTTTGACTAAGTGACTAATTTTTAATAGTTGTAATGTGGCGTATCCAGGCTATGGCTGCTAACAGGAGGAGGAGTAGTGGTACTAATGACATCGTTGAGGCTATTCACCGAATGGTGGATGCGATGCAGCCACCCGTAGCAGCGTAGCCTAGGACGGCGATTGCACCAATCAGGGTGCCAATCGTGGAGGACTTCTTGCGCCACAAGCCAGCAGAATTCACTGGCAAAGCCTTTCTTGATGAAGTAGATGCATGGCTCCGCAAATGCGAGAAGATCTTCAAGGTGATGAACTGTGAAGATGAACAGAAGCTACTGTTTGCCACCTATTTGCTGAATGAGGATGCAGAGTATTAGTGGGCGGGAATGCAACAACAAATGCAGACTCGGGAAGAATAGGTGGAGTGGACTAGCTTTAGGACGCGGTTCCTAGAGAAATACTTTCCTGACACGGCCAGGCAAGACAGGGAAGCGGAGTTTCTAGCTTTGCAGCAGGGAGAGATGACAGTACAGGAGTACGTAAATAAGTTTGAGCACCTGGCGAGATACTACTCACAGAATATTACAAAATAGTGGAGGTGCTTGAAGTTTGAATGAGGACTCAAACATGAACTGAAGAAGGTGGTGACACCTTTGAGGGAGAGAAGATTCCTGGTCTTGGTGGAACAGGCTAAGAGTGCTGAGCACCTGGAGAAAGGCCCTGGTCCAGTTGTGAGCAGACATCAGAAAAATGTCGCTGAGGCTAGGCAGATGAAAAAGCCTTATAGCATACCACAGGCATCCCAGGGTCCCTCTTGCTACCAGTGTGGTGGACCCCATCTGAAGAGGAATTGTCCTCAGCTGGTAGGCGGAGTAGGAGGGTCAGGCGACCGTCGCAAGTGCTTTATATGCGACAAACCGGGACACTTCGCCAACAGTTGCCCAAAAAAGAAGAGTTTGGTTGTGAAGAAGCCAGCAGCATTGCCAGCAGAGAGAGCTAGAGCGGCTGGCAGGGTCTTTGCTTTGACCTCCACAGAGGCTACTAAATCAGGTAATCTCATCCTTGAGCCATGTTTAATGTTGGGTCAGTCAGTTTTAGTGTTGTTCGATTCTAGAGCAACACATTCTTTCATTGCTAATGCGTGTGTGGGGAGATTGAATTTGGTGAAACGCGATTTGGGGTGTGAGTTACTTGTTTCAACTCCCTCCTCAGGTCAAGTGGCTACCAGTTCAGTCTGCGTTGGGTGTTCAACGGAAGTGGCAGGTCGCAGATTCAAGGTGAACTTGGTGTTCTTGCCTTTGGAGGGACTGGATGTAATCTTGGGGATGGACTGACTGTCTAACAATCACATTATAATTGATTGTGGACGGCGCAGTTTGGTATTCCCAGAACATGAGGTATTGGAGCTAATCTCGGCTCAGAGGGCGACAAATGAAGTTCAAGCTGGAGCCACCTGTTATGTTCCCGTCGGCTACTATTGGGCGAGGAGTCCATAGTATGGTGATTGCGTGCGTGCCAGGGTCCAAGTTGAGGAGACTTAGATGTTTTACTACAGACGAGGAATCTGTAGGGAAGGACTATAAGCGAGATAGGCTCATAGGGTTGGACCACGAATGAGTTAGTTTCGTGGGAGCATAGTGAAGTCCCAAGACCTAGTTCATGTATATGACTCATGAAGGACTATGAGGTCATGGTTGGGTAATTTGAAAAGCATGAGAATTTTAGTTATGTTATTTTGGGTTGGGTGACATATTTATATCATGTCTCTATATTATATATTGTGCATAGCTCACCATTTCTATGTGTGTGTGGCGATGATCAGATAACTCGTTATCCGGGAGTAGATGATGTGATAGGTGGGCCAAGAGATGCATAGACTCGGAGCGAGGGATAGCAGGGGATTTTGTATATAATTATTATTTTGGTTTTGAGATAACTTTGTAATTTTCTTTGAGCCATTTGAATATTATTTCAGTTTTATAATTATGGACTCCAGTTTAATCACATTGTATTAAAGTTTTAAATTTCCCATGTTTTTAGGAAATGATGTTATAAGTTAGGAGGCATTTATTATTATTTCTTATTTTATATATTAAATATCAGTAATATTCCTTAGGGATGTTACAGGCACTATCGTGCCCTCTCGCTTAGGCGAGACCTCCTCGCCTAAGCGATATGGGTTATTGCTCAAAACAGGAGCTCGTCGCCTGAGCGACAGCTCGCGCAAGCAGCATGGGCGAGTTGCTACTAATCTCGCCTAAGCGAGACACACTCGCTTGGGCGAGAAAACCAGAACCCGTCACTGTTCACGCAGGCCAACATCCATATTCCATCAGAGCAAAGCACATATTTCATTCAGAACATCGCACACACCATACATACATCAGTAATACGAAAATAGGCCCAAAATGGTGAAGAATTGGTTTAAACTAAGTAACCCTAGCTTCCCTTACCTGGAAAAGAGCTAATATCAGACTTTGACTCTTAAGCCAACGAAACCAGTAGCTCCAAGAGAAGATCTATAAAGTGAAGTGAATCAGAGTTGAGCTTAGAGCTAGCTTAACCAAGAGCTGTGACCAAACCCTAGCAGAACGTTCTGAAAGGAAGAAGGAGCGTATACTATAAGCTGTTTTGCAAGAATGACAAGAGTGGAAGGAGGTTTGGCTACCTTAGGAGCCTTGTACACCCTATGGGCCAGCTATTAGGCTCATTAGATTGGGTAGCCCTTTAAAATAAATACAGGAAAGTAAGTGGGCTTACGATCTTCGATCCTCTAATATATTTCATGGATAATGCATAAGTCATGGATAATGCATAAGTAATACATTTTATGGATGATTTAGAGATTTTTTTTGTACTAACTTAATACGAGAAAAATGTAAAGAAATCTGTCCTTATTAGCTACGCATCTTTTATAACCTGAAAACGTACTATATAAGATTAAATATAAAATAAGTAAAAATGTCCACTGTAACCCATTGTATCAATACCCTTGTTAACCATCGACACAAAATTATATTATAGTATGTGTATGAATATAAAAATAAAGGTACGAAGAATAAAGAAAGAATGAAATGGAATAACGTAATGATTGAAGTGACAATACAAATGAAATGATGGGGATAAGATGAGAAAGACAATTTTGGCTTTATCAAAATCTTCAGTGGTTCAGACAAAACTGGTTTTAAGACTTCATCTGTTCATATTACACTCTGATCTCCAAATGCACAATTCACAATTTATCGTTCAACAAATAATTTCACAAACATGTATCCATGAAACACTAAATAATTTCACAAACGTTGTCTATATAGAAGATTTTAGTTTAGAGATGAATTTACAAAATAATCTTCTACATGAAACAATTTGTTGAACACTACGACTTGATTCACTTTCTCAATTCTTTTAATGCAAAATAACCATGTTATTCCCCTCCATATGGTTATCTCATTTATTTAAAATAAGCTTAATTTTTACAAAGAAATCATTTTATTATTATAATAAAAAGCCTTAATTAAGTTTTAAATCATTTATAGATTTATACATTTTTAATTTTGTATTAAATTTTTAATACTTTGATACTCAAAATTTTTATACTTTATAATTGAATCTTTATCAAATAATTTTTTTATTAATTTGGTGTTTTCACATCTTAAAAAAATATGAGATTTTGTGATTAGTAAAACACTTGCGGTTGATATAAAATGACAAGATGATGGGACAAAATAACACTTATATTATTCATTTAATGAAAAATTACATGAACTTAATCGAAAAGTATACAAATTTGAAATACTTAAAATTTAAAAAATAATAAAAACTTATAAAAGATTTAAAACTTAATTAAGCGTATAAATAATAACTTAAAAGTGTGACTATAAGGAAGAAATGGTTACGCTTCTTAATTTGTTTTTCTTAACACACTCTAATTTGCTTAATTTCATAAATTCAAAGGAATAAGACCTACATAATTTAATGAGTCTTGCACGAGTGAAATGAGATAACTTACGGTGATTGATGCAATTTGTCTTAATTAATAAGGAGATAATGATGACATGAATTATCTTAGTGGTAACACTAATCAACCACCTTAACAAGTTGGATCAAAACAGCAATGAAGTCAAGGGAATTTGGAGATTCCATGATCACCAATTCTTTAACCTTTGCATTAAGTTTGATATATAAAATCATTTTATGCCCCTCTTTCAAAAGAAACTACAATGTTGGTTCTTTTTAATATATAATGAACAATTTTAATAATTAAAAATAATTAACTATTATAATGATCAATTTAAATATTAATTTATAAAATAAAAATTATTAATAGTTAAAATAATTTCTATTATAAAATCAAAAGTTATAATTGATTTCTAAATTAATAACTAAAATAATATTTATTATGAATTGACATCTGAATTAGTTACTAAAATTAATTATAAAGATTTTGGTTTGAAAACAAATTAATTTCTTATTAGAAAATTTGTCTCTAAATATATTTTAGGTAATTAAAATTCATCATTAATTAAAATTTTTGATGCAGTTATACAAATGCTAATTCTTCCACGGTGTGAAAATAAAAGTCTCTAGCAGCTAATCGGTTGTGTTTTGTTTGACAACGCATTTTGGATAAATTATCCTTACAATGACAGCATGAGAAAATTTCAAATACTAGGTTCAAAGATCAAAAGACAGTATAATGAACAAGATTAGGCCTTGAAGAAAGTGACGTAGAATAAAGATAAGAGATTGAAATTAACTTGTGATAACGTATAAGAATTAGTGACTGAACAAAGTCTGAGAAAACCTAGATGAAGCTACAAGCAGGTTTTGTGATGGGGTTGAATGGTGCATACACGATTTTTTTTATTTTTTTAAAGTTGAATATTACCGAAAGCATCTAATAATAGAGAATGATATAATATGTTTATATCAGTTCGTCTTTAATTTTTAGGCGACATCTGAAATGTTTAAATAGTTTCACTTATTGATAATTTGATTAACACAAACAAACGAATAATTTATAGTTGTCCTTTTCTTAATTTCATATAGATTAAGGATTCAAATATTTTAGTTGTACTCCTGATTACAAATAGATTGCAAAGAAAATATGGACAAATATGTTATAAAATAAAATTAATGATAAAAAATAATGTATAATAAAGAGTAACTTATAAAGGATATAAATAAAATAATTAATATAAATATTTAAATATCGTAAAGAGTAATTAATTACATGAGTAATTTATAACTCTCTTTTCTTAATTTCATATAAATTAGTAATTCAAATACTTTGATTACATATAAAAAAGATGATTGCAAAGGAAATGATGGACAAATATATATGTTATAAGATAAAGCTAATAATAAAGAAGAAGAGAAAGAATGAGAGAAATTGAGGAGTAATTTTTCTATGTGGCTTATAGGAAAAGTGCTATTTATAAATACAAAACGTAACCTATAAAATAAAATTAATACAACTAAAACAAATATTTAAACCTAATAAAAAGTAATTAATGATATGAGTAATTTGTAATTATAGCAAATCAATCAATCATACAATTAACTACATCAAATCAATGGACGACAATTAATTCATAACACTCATTCTAGGGTGTCCATTGATAAGAAAATGTAACCTTAGTAGAAAAAAATTCTCCAGGATAAAAATCTATCGAAGAAAAAAGAGTACAACATTTTGTATTTTTTAATACAATATTAAACTCACATCATTAAGATGACGAAGTCCAATTTTGTGAACCAAGTGTTTAATTGAACAATGCACTATTGTCTTCATATATGATTGTTGATTCCATTTTTCCGAAGCATAGACCTCAAGTTTGTCGCATATGTTGAATTATAAACTTTAACCAAGCATATTCACGACTTACCTAATGCTAAAATTCGGCATTATTTGATGATGTTGTTATGGTTTGTTTCACAAACCGACATGAAATCATTGTGCTACCACATCTGAACAAGTATCATGTTTATGATCAACCACTATGACATTGTGAGGATTTGACAAATAACATGCATTTGCATAACCCATTAGATCTGATTTTGAATCATTTGGTTAAAATAAGCCCATATTCGCAATACCCTTAAGGTAACGAAGTATATGTTTTACTCTAATCCAATGTCTTCTTATAGGTGAAGAATCGTATTTTGCTTAACAAATTTCTATTAGATCTTATTTTGAATCATTTGGGTAAAATAAGCCCATATTTGTGATACCCTTAAGGTAACGAAGTATATGTTTTACTATAATCCAATGTCTTCTTATAGGTGAATAATTATATCTTGCTTAATAAATTTACAACAAATGCAATATCAAGTTGAGGCAAGATAACATTATTGTTCCTATAATACTAAGATATGATACTTCTCGAAAAAGAAGATCTTCATCACTTTCTTAAGGTCTAAAAAGAGTCTTTATCAACATCTAATGATCTCATAACCATTGGAGTGTATAATGGATGTGACTTGTCCATTTATAACCTTTTAAGCACTTTAACTATAAGTCTCTTCATGTATAAAACACCTATATTTAAATACTCAATTTCTAATCTCAAACAAAAATTTGCCTTTCAAAGACCCTTCATCTCAAATTCTTTCTTTAAACAATCAATTGTCTTTGTGAGCTCATTAGGAGTTTCAACGATGTTTATGTTATCTACATAAACATTAGTTATGGCAAATTCATTTTCTAATATTTTCATATAAATACAAGAACAAATAGGATTATTTCTATATCGTTCTTTTAACAAGTACTCACTAAGACGGTTATATCACATACGTCCTAATTGCTTTAATAAATAAAAGGACTTGTTCAATTTTCTTGAATAAACCTCATTAGAATTTGGGCAAATTAAATCCTTTAGGAATTTTCATATAAATATCATTATTAATAAAATCATATAAGAAGGTTGTAACATTATTCATTAGATGTAAATGCAAACCTTCTTGCGCAACTAGGATAGTCAAATATCAAAATGTTGTTGCATTCAATACTAGTGAGTATGTCTCCTCACAAATCAATACCAGGTTTTTGTGAAAAACCTTGAGCAACTAATCATGTTTTTTATCTAATAATTTCATTATTCTTATTTTGTTTTGCCGCAAAAATTCATTTGTCTTTAACGGGTTTTACACCCTAAAGTGTGCGAACTACAGGTGCAAAAACCTTTCATTTAGCAAGTAAATCTAATTATGCTTAGATTTCATCTTTTCATTTTGGCCAATCATTTCTTTATCAAAAAATTTCAATGATTATTGGTTATTGATCATCATTGTCACTCATAACATTCAACATTATATTATATGCAAAAGTCTCATCAATGTTGACTTCATTTTGGTTCCATGACATATTTTATTGAGATCTCATCATTTTCAACAAATTTAGGTACCTGAGGTTCTTTGTGTACCGAATCATTAATTATGTCAAATGAATATTTTGTGTACCGAATCATTGAACAATTTTGTCCCTATTGAAGATATAACAAAATTTAATTTTTATATCAAAGTTATAATGATGTGAATTTTAGTATATTATAAAAAGTATTTAATAAAAAAATTTGAATTTTAATATAAAAATTAAATTTGGTTTCAATTTGGAGAGGGACAAAATTTGTTCATGTTAACAAAAATTGAGACTAAATTGAACAAAAATAACAAATATAGGAACTAAATTGAATATAGAACATTGACTTTGACACGTGACACGCTGCTGGGTTGACACGTGGATATTTAAAAAAATTAAAAATAAATAAATAAATAAATAATTCAAAAAAATCACGAAGTGACACGTAACCGTCACTGTTCATGACCGTTAATGATTTAAACAGTGTTAGCGAAAAATGACCCAATTGAACAAAATTGACGAAAATTGAGACCTATTTGAACATAACCAAAATTAGGACTTATTTGACAAAAATTGACGAAAATTGGGACCAAAAAGATATTTTAACCATATTTAAAGCTCATAAAGAGTAATTAATCATAGAGTAATTGTAGCAAATTAATCAATTATATCAATCATATGAGTAACTGTATCAAATCAATGGACAAGCATTAATTCACAAAAAAAAGTATAATTTATATACAATGTGAATTATTTATAAAGTTTATCACACTTTCCCTACTAATAAAAATTTATACATAAATTAAGTGTTAAGCCCCAGCTATATGAATTAATGTATAAATAACTTCTCGAATATGACCATTACATGAATAATCTTCTCAGTGATTTTAAATTTTTCATTATGATAAAGAGATCCTTGAGATTGGTCATGCATAATTACTTTATTTAGTGTTGGTTATTCTTCATTACATCTTATAAAATGTCACATTTTGTTGAGTTGTATAAAAGGAAAAACATTCCAAATAAACTCATGTTAATGTTAAGTAATGTTAAATTTTGATATCTCAACATTGATATCTTCTTAAAACCAATTAATAACCATATTAAAATTTTCTTAAAAGTATATATAAGAAAAAGAAATAAGAACAAAACATAGAGGAACCACACTAAACCCATAATAAAAAATTAAACCTCATGAAACATAGATAAAAAACTCATATTTCCTGCAAATTTTGTTTTTTGAAAATTTTTTTCATAATAAATACTTATAAATTTTTTTATGAAAAAAAAATTATAGGAAATTGCTGCCAATTTTTTTTGCAAAATATTTTGTATAAAACACTTTTCACAAAAAAATTTGTAGGAAATACTTACGAATTTTATAATTTTGTAGGAAATAATTACCCACGAAAGAATTACTTGTCAATTAAGATTTTTAGAAAAAATAACAGAAAAAAGTCTTTTCTTGCAAAATTTTTAACAAATTTACAAGAAAAATCTCATGTAATATGAGAATTTTTAGTAGTGATGAGAACTTTGGTGGGCAAGCTAGGTCACACCTCACCCAAGGTGTCTCCTTTTTTATATGACCTATTTTTAGAAGTATTTTCCATGTATTTTCTTTAGTTTCCTTAGTTTTGCGTTTCTGAAAAGAGACCTCTTCCATCACTTATAAAAAGAGCTCTCCAAGACTTGTAAAAGGGTTGAATATTTTGAGTGAAATACATATGTATTTGACCATTTGAGAGTGTTCTCTAGTAAAGTGTCTTCTTCCCTTAGTTTTTTCTTGAGCCTAGAGCTTAAGTGGCGACAACCTCAAGTGGTGTGTTACCATAAGAATCCCCTCCCCTTTCAAGTTTTCTATCTTTTACTCCATATTTTCTTCTCGTTGGTTACTTGTGTCTTCATTTCAATTCGCATATTATGATGCCTTTATGTTCTTGTTGTTAGTTTCCTGTTAAGTGATTTCTCCTTTTCTCTAAAGTCCTAGAAGTGAACCTTCAGATCTAGATAACCTTGGTTATCTTAATGTCAAGTAATGATCTTCCTCGAGCTTTCTTAATCACCATAAACAACATATAAGCTTAAAAATGAAGATGAGTCTTTATCAGTTGGTAATCAAAGCTTAGGTTATTATGTTTGCCTTTGTGTTTTCCTAACATTGTCTTGTTGTAGCTATCTAGGAATGGTCCAATTCAACCTCCTATAAACACACGAGAGTGTTGACAGTCAATACATTGTAAACGTCTACGATTTTTAAAATTAAACTGCATGTAGCTCAAAGGTCCAAAAAAATATGTGTTTGTATTTATGAAAGCCCTTTGAGTCTATTTTCTAAAAAAAATCAACATATTCAAAGTTTTGTGGAGAAAGTTATGAGAAAAATGCTTAATGAAGGTTAGAGTAGTGAAAATGTGGTCATCAACGTTTTTCAAGTTTTGCGTGGCTATTTTGAGTTTTTGTTTTTGTGGTTCTTTTCTCTCCTAAATGTTGTTGGATAATATGTATTGGTATGCTTATTCATAGGGCTGTATATTTTAGTTTAAGTGCATGATAGCTTCATGTTTTGTATCATTGTTTATGTCATTATGAGTCTTTAAATGTGATTAACTTTTGCTTGAGTCATATATCACATGTCCAATTGTAGTTTTCTTGTCCTTGTTTCTAATGCTTGAATATGTTCACTAAAATGCTTAGCTTGCATGTCTCTTGGTTTGATGGGTTGAGCTTAAATATAAGAGTTAAGTGTTCCTAAGTATCTAACAACTAGTTAAAAAATTTAAAATAATTCTAGAATCAATTTCAAAACTGTTTTTGGTGCCTAATTTGAGTTTGATAGTGAGCTTGTAAACAATTTTGAAGCCTAAAAAAATTTGGTTGGCCGAGAATTTTATCACACATTGGGAGAAGAAAAAAAATTGTCAAATTTGCATGATGATTTGATTGTAGATTTAAACTATTAAAGTTGCATCGATGAATATGGCAAATTAGTTTCATCATTGTAGGATCCTAATCATTTTGGTATGTGCATATTGGCTGGATTTTGTTGCATGTTTAAGTGTTTCCATAGAGTATTTAACAAGCTTTTCTTACTTTAGTCCTATTGTTAGTTTTTTCATTATTTTCTTTCTTTAGAGTTTAACTTTCCTTGTTTTGTTCCTTTTCTTGCTTGTCTTTAAGTTCTTAAGTTTTGTCATTTGAAGTTTTCTTTCTTTTCCATTCTTAAGTGTGTGTTTATCGTGCCATCATACACTTATGATTGCTAGTCTCATAGATTTTGGACCTAGAGGAGTTTACACTCTTTTAGTAGAGTTTGAGTGGTAGCCTAACCATTTGCAATGTGTCCCAAACACCTTGAGAGTGCTTATTTTGGTGTTTTATTTGGTATCAGAGCATGGATGAGACATTGGTAACATAAATCAATCAGTAATTCACCCTAAATCAACTTCTTAATGAGATGGAGATGTCTAGGAAAGAGAATGAAAGATACTTAAGAGACATCATCCAAGGAGTTGAGATGGAGAAACTTAAAAGAGAGGCTAGGAGAAGATGGAAAAACTCTCATTCACCCAATAGCTTCCAATGAGAATGGAGCCACCATGGAGGAAGAAGGAATTTTAAGCGCAACACATCATGAATAAAACAAGCTCAAAGGATTCCCAAGTTCCATGGAGATAAAGACCCTAAAGTGTACCTTGATTGGGAAGCAAAAGTGGAACAAAATTTTAAAGTAAATAATGTAGAGGATCAAAGACAAGTTGATCTAGTAGTGGTAGAATTTAAGAATTATGTCATGACTTGGTGGCATAAAGTTTGTAAGGACAATTTCCAAGGGCCATCTGCGGCTTCTTGGATGGACATTAAAGTTTTAACGCATGCTGGATTTTTTCCTTTGTACTATAGGAGGGGACTTCTTTTGAAGCTTCAAAGGCTTCAACAAAGGCATATATGTGTGAATGAGTATTTTAAAGAACTAGAGTCTCTAATTCTTAGGGTTGGATTAGAAGAATCTAATGAAGAGAAAATAACTAGGTTTATAAGTGTCTAAGGAGAGACATAAAGACCTAGTAGAGTTGTATGAGTACTGTAAGACCCAATAAATTTAAATAATTAAATAAATAATTATTTAATAAATATGGGTATTGGGAACCTTTATGGTATTTAATGCTATTTGTGATGTGGAATAGTACTAGGTCAAATGGTTGAGAGTACTTGGTTGCGTTGAAAGGACTTGGATTTAAGTCTTATATCTACCAATTGTGTGTTATTTTAATTGTTTATTATTTCGGTAATATGCTTGATCATGATGAGTGATACTATAATCCTAGATTTATAGAAATTATGATGAAACATGAAATGGTTAAATGGTTGTGCATTGATGTGGCTATTGAATGGCTATATGTTCGAACCTTGGTAGACACTAATTAAGTTTTCTTTTTTGCTAAAATTATTTTTGACACAGGAGCAGATGATGTTGTAGGTGGTTTTGGTGAGGCATACAACCGGAGTGGGGCTAGCTTGGGAAAGTTTTTTATGGAGTTTTATTTTTTTATGGATATTAAAGATTTTGTAAACATTTACTTTATCAGACTCAGAACTTGTAATTGCCATTTATATATTGTGATTTTGAGTCTTGACAAAGTAATAAATGTTTTTAATTTTTCCACGTTTTTGGGAAAGACGTTATAATAAATGTGGTTTATATTTTGATTATGTTTTCTTTTTACTAAAATTAGTAATATCCAACGGGGATATTACAAGTACTCCCCTCTTGAAGATGTTTTACACCTTGCCCTAAAGATTGAAACTCAGTTGAAAAGAAAAGATGGAGCAAGGAGGAGTCACTCACCCAACGACTACAATAATCATCATGGAAGGGAAAAGATAAAGAGAAACATGATAAATATCCTCCCAATTATTACCAAGAACCTCTATCACCTCAAGAGGTTAATAAGGACCAAAGTAAAATGAAAAAGGAAAGAGAACAAGAGAAAAAGGAAAAGAAAGAAAAAGTGTAAGCTTCCACTAAAGTGTTACTTGCCCACAAAAAGAGATTCCCAAAGCAAATTGGCCACTCTCCTTCTCTTTCTCTCTTCCAAACCAAAAAGAGAAAAAAACATAAAGAAAGGAAGGATAAATTTTTCAAAGTTAAGGGTTGCTTCATAAGTAAAGATTGGGAAAGACCTCGTGAGAGGATGAGACATTGCTTCATCTAATGAAGTCAAACTAAATCAAGAAGGGCTTCAAGAATTTGTGGTTAAATTCTTACCTAAAGGGGAGAATGATGAGCCTCTAACCCCTACAAAGGATGGATGCACATGCTTAGGGAGAATAAGTATGCTTAAAAGGGAAGCATCTTTATCTTCTCTCTTTTATTGGGGTTTAGTTTTGTGTTGACTTTGCTTTTTGTTGACTTGAGTTGACCTTGTTTACTTGACTTGGGTTGACTTGTTGATCTCTTGTTTGGTTGTTTGTTTTGTAGAATTAGCTAGGCCCATATTGGAGAAGGATAACACTACTTGGAGTGGAGGAAAGACTCAACCTTGGACCCACACATAGGAGGCACATATGGAGAGAGCTTGGAGAGCAAGGATCGACCCTCATTTCTAGAAGGTTAAAGGCATCACATGAGAGCCTTGGTAGGTAAGCTAGGTCACACCCCACCCAAGGTCTCTCCTTTTTTAGATGACCTAGTTTCTAGAAGCATTTTCCATGTATTTTCTTTAGTGTCCTTAGCTTTGTGTTTTTGAAAAGACACACATTCCATCACTTATATAAGGGGCTCTCTTAGACTTGTAAAATGGTTGAACATTGCATTATATACACATATTTTTTACCATTTGCGAGAGTGTTCTCTAGTAGAGTGTCTTATTCCCTTAGTCTTTTCTTGAGCCTAGACCTCAAGTGGTGACAACCCCACTTATCTTAAGTTGGTAAGCCCTAGTGGCCCCTCAAGTGGCCTGCTACCATATGGATTCCCCTTCCCACTAAAGTCTTACATCTTTTACTTCATATTTTCATCTTTTTAGTTACTTATGTCTTCATTTCAATTCACATATTATGATGCCTTTGTGTTCTTATTGTTACTTTCCTCTTGATTGAATTCTCTTCTTCTTTAGAGCCTTGGAAGTGAACCTTCACATCTATATAACTTTGGTTATCTTAATGTTAAGTAGGGATCTTCCTTCAGCTTTCTCAATCACCATAAACAACATATTAAGCTTAAAAAATGAAGATGGGTCTTTATCACTCGATTGTCACTTTGGTTCATTTCTACCACCAATAAAAAAGTTAAAATGAAATAGGTATTTTTGAACTTGTTTCAGTTTTATGTGTTACGTATCAAAGACTTTTTCTAAAGTTGAAGAATAATTAGTGAGTAGAGAAGTCAAATTTAAGACAAAGCTTTGGCCACTTAGGGAGAAAATTGAGTTGTACAAGCTCAAGGGTATTGAAGTCGAGGATGAACTCGAAATTAGAGATTTCAATCTTTCTTCAACTTCAATGCCTCTACAACTCAATCATTTTCATGTCTGACTCAACCTCTATCCTAAGTTTGACTTCTCTTTTCATCCTCTTCCTCACTCTTATCAAAATCATTTATGTGATAAGTAAATGAGACGAAAATAAGTTCATAAATATTTTTTCCATTCTAACTCTTTTTTATTGATAGCATACTTTTTTACATCAAACTTATTATAGTTTGACATAAATTATCACTTTTAAGTCAATATGGTCTAGTCTAATATAAGTTTTTATAAAGTTTTTTTTACGAGGCATAAATTTACATGTTGGACTTGTAGAAAACCTAAAATAACAAAAAAAAAATCGTTGTGTTAATGTATGTAAGATAGTAGAATTCTTAATCCCTTTCTAACTTTTCCACGCTATTGAATTTACATTAATATAGTATTTATTATTGAATTTAGGAGTTTAATGAATTCTAAGATTGCTAAACGATTCAAACAAGAATAAATAAAAAATAATTTTTCTATATATTAAAATTAATCTATATTAATTTGTAGAAAGTTCTTAATTTCCTTTCTAATATTTTAACTTTAAGTTGACTGTAAGTTAATTTTGATTTATAAATACATTATTTTATTTTTCTCTTCTCTTAAAAGTGTTTGTAAAATAGATTTACAAAAAATTAAAAAATTACAGAAATGATGTACAGGGTTTGATATTTGAATATTTATTATTTTATATTTACAGAATTATTAGAGACAAAATATATTAATATATTATGAATGCAATTATTTTTGTACTAATTTTAACTTTTGTCAAAAGTTACATGAAAAGAGTAGTAATTATTATTGAAATATTATATATAATTTTAATATATTATAATTACTCATTCTCAAAAGCATAAAATATAATTTATTATTTATGTAAAATCACAATTTAGAATATGTTAGAAAATAAATGATTTTAAAATAATTCAATATTATAATAACAAAATTAAAACACACCCCCCATGATTAAAAGTAAAGACGGAAAAATAGTTAGGAATTTAAAGATTTAAAATTGACAAATATTTTTTATAAAAATATAAAAACATAAAATTTACTTGTACTAAATCATATTGAATTTCAAAAGAAAATAGGATAAGTAATATATTTCCTTTAGTGTTTAACTTTATTTAAACTGAGCTAATAATTAAAATAATTGAATATATTTTCACTCATTGTCATTTTATATATATTTACTCAATAATAAACTAAAATTGGTATAATTTATTATTAAACAAAATATTTTACTCTTGAATTTTTATCCTTATTTAAATAATGAAATTAATTTTTTTATATCTTACTTATTTTTCCTTTATTTAATTAATGAAATTAACTCTTATTTATTTATATTAAAAACGACATATATAAATACGTGTCACAGCAAAATCACTCCCATACAAATGCAAAATACTTTTCCATGAATATTAAGTTGTAAATCATTTATTATGTATTCAAGTTTGTTTTTTCTATTCAGTTTGTTAAAATATTAATAATAATAATAATAATTAAATATATAATTAATAAGAATAACAAGTATTAATATTGAAATAAATAATAGTTATTTCTATTATGAATATAAAAAATTAAACAATAACTCTGACTTTATTTCTTCATCATTTCTCTTTAATCAAAATATCTTATTTCCATTTTTTTTCAACAAATTTTGTTACATTTTTTTCTCCTTTTTTTTACTTAATTATTTCTATATCTTCTATTAGCAAACCACACAAAAATCATCATTCAATAGTAGATTAAAGAGAAACAGAAATGAGATATCAATGAGTGTCAAGATGCTAAGTTTGATCCAACCAGGAATTTAATAAAATTTGCTGAAAACAACAATAGAACAGTGCACCTACTCGTAGTTTCTCAGAAGCCTAACCCAAACACGGTGACGAACTCCTACTCCACGTTCCATTCACTCTATCGAACTAACATAGCAGATTGTTCAGATTTCACCATCCCATAATTCCTCAACAGTTTTGTAGGCACCACAAGTTTCATGGACGAATGTGGTACCCCTCAGTAATCTTGCCTGCAAGAACAACCACCACTGTCATAAAACTTGAAAATGCTTCCATCAAAGTGAATTTCAGATCAAAGTGGCATACTTATTAATTGACAAATTCTAACTATCATGCTTGCAAAAATATAGGAAAAAAAAAAATACAAAGAGATCAGGGTTTGGTAGATTGATCAGATATAAACTCTTGTATATATTTCACTACATGAAAAAGAAAAATCATAATCAAACAGTTAGTGTATTTGGGATTTAAAATGCTAGAAACACTCTAGGTTGATAATAAAATAATCTTACCTGCTGAATCTCAGAAAATTTAGCGAGTAAGTCCTCAGGGATAGACCAGCCAAAAATATCAAAATTCTCCTTTATCCTTGCTTCATTTGTACTCTTGGGAAGCACACTATGGCCCATTTGAAGTCCCCAGCGCAGAGCTACTTGTGCAGGAGTTTTGCCTAGCTTCTCCGCAGTCGTATTTAAAACTGGGTGCTTAAGGACGTCACTTTTAAGCCAGGTTGTTCCAGGGGAACCCAAAGGTGAATATCCCTAAACATGTACAATTAAAAGATCTCAGATGAAATAACAAAATAACAAAAATTAGATACAAAATAATGTTTCATGACAAAACATGCTGGTTTATAAAGATCCACAATGATGTGGAGACAATTCAAGAGTTTATAGTTATAAACTTACAGAGAGGTGGACACCTTTGGATGTGCAGAAAGCTCTCAGCTTGTCTTGCTGCCATGAAGGATGACACTCCACCTGGTTAACAGCAGGAGGAACACGAGCAACTTCCAGCAAATCTGCCAGCTTCTTGGTGGAAAAATTGCTTACGCCTATAGCCCGAGCCTTGCCAGAGTCAAAGAGTGCTTCCATTGCCTTCCATGTGTTAGGCATGTTTCCTTGCACAAGATTTTCAGGATTGAAGCCTTGTGTTCCTTTTTTCATTGGAGTTGGCCAGTGGATCTGAAAAGACAGAACCGAGTTTTCAATTGAGTATATCATCAGTATCAATGCACCGAATTTTGAAAAAACAAAAATCTAAAACAAACCTCGCATACAGTAGAAAGAAAAAAAGGATAAAAGTAACTAAAACAAAAGCCGCTAAACAATGCAAGAAATGCCAATTTAGATTTTTACATATACTCATTGGTTAGTTAGTTAAGGCTTACGAGATTTAAGTTTGACAGTCAGGGACAGTTAGTTCGTAGAGTAATTAGATTACCTAGTTGGAACTGCAATAATTAGAGAACTAAGACATGTGGATTATAAATAACAAAAGAGGTTGAGAAGGAGATTCAGGGTCCGTTTAAGTAAACAACTTAATTAAGGGTTGATTATATAAGTACTTGTCAGAACTTATGTATAAGCTGTTTCTAAAATGGAAGAAAAAATTGGCTCAAAATGTTTTCACAAGGTATCCTATTGTTGTGGGAGAGTTCTGGCCTCTTGAAAAATCCTGAGAATCATTTGCACTCTTTCATGTTACTAGAAGCCTTCCCCTTCTATAATTCTGTTCCAGTTTCTATCGGACTGTAGAAAAGAGACATACGGTGGGCAACGAGACACGTGATTTAACAACTAGTTCCTAGTATAGTGTAGAATAATTTAGAAAAGAAAATTATCATGCATATAATATTTTCAAAAACCGTTATACATTTTATTATTAACAAAGGAGCGATGGCTATTACGGTGATTCTCCTACAGTTAAAAGTTCGGTTTAATTACCCTTACGTTCTCAGAAACAGAAAACAACTTCAGAGGGACTGTTCCTTGTATATTCATATCTTAGACTACAGTTTCACTACAAATGTTGAAATATTCAACACTGAGAAATTGAGGGTAGGAAAATCATCAATTTTGGATAAAATTCTAATAAGAACCAGTTAGAGAAAATTGTGAGATTTAGTGATATTACATACAAGATACAAGTCTAGATAATCAAGCTGCAAATCTTTCAAAGTCCTGTCCAATGCCAGCGGTACGTCTTCTGGTGCATGATCAGTATTCCTACAGATCATCTTAAATCCTTGAGTTATAAGCAGTGAAGACTATATCACATGCTTGAACCTACTAGAACTATTGATTTAGCTTAAAAACGGAACTAAACTGATTAAACTAGAATCTAAAATCAAACCAGAGTTTAGATGTAATCCACAAATCCTCGCGCTTTACTACACCCTCCTCAAACAGCTTCTTCAACATAGAGCCAATCTGCATCAGCAATAATGAATCATTTCCTTCACACATAACATGACTAATACCACTTTCAATCATTTACTGCAAATAGCTAGTTAAGCTATTTAATCGATATAAACATTACACCAAATGAAAACAGCAAGAACAAACACCTAGTGGTGACAATTACCTCCTTCTCGTTCTCATAGATGTGAGCACAATCAATGTGGCGGTAACCAATCTGCATCAAATTAATAAAACCAAAGATCATTATAATGAATCACAGATTTTCAAATAGTGGAAGAGTGAAGATGGATACTAATATAGCTGATGCAGCTACACGCACAAGGAGGGAAACTGAAACTAGTTGGTTGTTGCAGAGTGCAAAACAGAGAACAATAATCTTATTTAGATAAATAAAGAATTTATTAAGATAGAACAGACAGGTAAAAATGCAAGAGAATAAGAAGTCCCCAAAAACTAAAGAAATCAAGACCAAAGATTAAAGGAACAAAAAACGCGCAACACAACATTTCAATCTCTCTGTAAATTTAACAGACCCCCCGCAAAGAACCACATGTTCATTAGAAAAGCTATTGAATTCATTAGAAAAACGGCATTCAGAAAAAAATTCTAATTTTTCATTTCAGTCAGATACTGCAAACTGAGAACTATAAAACATCTTAGGAATCTCTCTCGTAATGCTAAATCCTTTAAAATTAGAACCATGATATTTTAACTACTAAATTTTGACAACTTTATCCTACAATATAATTTTTTAAATGATTTTGAAATATTAAAAATAAAAAAAATAAAAAATCACTTAGAAAATGATGAAAATTTACTAATCAAAAAATTATTTTCTTTAAAATTAACGTACAAAACTACTAGAGATCCAAGGGGGAAACCCAATGATCACCAAAAGTACCAAAAAAGTTATCAAATTTATAAAAGATTTCCAACTATAATTATTCACGATCATCACTAAGACATTTTTAACCACAATTATAATTATAGTTGTCATCAATATTTTCATCACCTTCACTATAATAAACTTATGCATATAGATATTTTTTGAACTTTTTTCCAATGTTAATGAAAAATATTTGAATTGATTGAATATGAGTTTAAGTAATCTTCCATTTTTTACATTAGGTATAGAATAAGAATAAGTATTTATATATCCATTTTGTTGTTGTAACAATTTTAAACTACTAAAATATTCTTAATTTAAACTTTTAATAAGTTTTTCTTTTTAAAAAAATTTAGTAGATGTTTAAAGAGGTACCAGTGTCCTCCTCATCATTTACACACATTTCATGATTCAAATACAAGACAATAATAGGTATGCGTTTTTACTTCAAACGATCTACTCCAGAAAAACTGAGGTATACTGAAAATCACACCACACGATCCCGTCCCCTTGCGATACCAATAACAGCGACGACATCAACTGTAACCACGGCCATAATGGTGGTGAAGCATATGACGGTCACGAAAGTGGTAATAATCACTACACAATCATCACGATGCGATAACAATCATGAAATGCTCACATACATCGGCATGTATAATCATAGTCATTATTCTGCTTACAACCATCATGACATGACCACTGTGAGAGACGGAACATCATTAGTGGCATTTATCAGGATATCAAGAGTTTCGGAGTGCAATTACAGTTACACGATCACACACACTCATGAACAATACATGTTAACGTAACGTACCGGTTAGTAGCAACAATCATCAAAAGAAAACCAATAAAATAAAGATTGAAAAGAGAATGGAAATGGTAACGAGAAAACCTTGATGGCAGCAGCGACGGCTTGAGCAACTACGCCGGGATCGGATTGCCAGGTTCCCAAGGCGATGGAAGGGATCTTGGCTCCCGTGTTCAGGTCGAAGAATCGAATATCGTTCGACATTTTTCTCGCAATCCGAAAGCTTCTATGGTACCACAAGAGAATGCACTTTTCGTGCCTCACTGGGGTGGCAGATTCTGTTATAGAGTTTGTTTCTGTGACGTTTTGGATGCCACTGATGAAATAGAATATGACCGAGTAATGCCTTTTTAAAATAAATTACCAAGTATTATTTATTCATCACTCTCTCGCACTTTTTTAGTTGTAAGGTAAAATTTCTTTTTAGTTAAATTTATAGATTATTTTTTAAAATTTTATTTTATTAAATATTAAATTATATATATATATATATATATATATATATATATATATATATATATATATATATATATTTTTTATTTATTTTATAAAATT
>Ga0214542_1001122_pt1 | contig 53786 bp, 23 predicted proteins | sample CNSS1metaG_FD_160096 | JGI IMG/M metagenome (GOLD analysis project Ga0214542, IMG submission 160096) | Root nodule microbial communities from cowpea collected in UCLA plant growth center, Los Angeles, California, USA - CNSS1 | ecosystem: Host-associated > Plants > Roots > Nodule | place: USA... | reverse complement strand
ATATAATATGTATAAATATATATATATATATATATATATATATATATATATATCACTAAAAAAACGTTCAAGATATGAAAATTCTTCGTAATATGTATCCCATTAAACAGTGTAATCTTTCTTAATCTTGATATTATGAAACACAATTCTTGTACAAGTTCTGTAACATTTTCTTCTCTAACAGTTACTTCATCTTCACAAAATTTATTTACACCACTTGTAAACTTTTATAATTATCTTTAAACATTTAACTCATTTCCAATGAGTCATGTTTAAACTGACCATAATCTTCGCTGTTTCTATTGACATGTTTGACATTTAAAATTGAGTGTGGAATTAATATTAAGGGCCCTGCAGAAATTTCCAGACAATACCAAACGTGCAATTGGACACGTTGAACAATGAACACACACAAAATATTAGTCCAAATAAAAAACTTACTCTAGAGTTTGAATTTCCACCTCCTAATTCCATTATCCTAATGAAAAATCAAATATTCCAATTTTGTATAACCAGGACCACAGAAAAAATTTGTACATATTATATGAACTGTACTACATGTAGAATCAACTTTTCTTTTTCTACTTTTTAGACAATATGTCTCATTCATTTATATAAATCCTATTACAATAAAGTAAAACTATACTAACAAATATTTAATATACAATATAAAAATTTAAAACTTCTAAATAAATTATAAATTAACTTAATATTTAAGATTGTAATGTAACTGGACTTAGAAGTCGAATGATAACTTAAAGTCACACTTCTAACAAATACATAGAATGAGTAGTTTCGAAGGTCATACTCAATTTTGCACTTTCGTGGCAAGTATTGTTCAATGTCAAACCCTCAATCCACGTTCTTCAAATAGACAAATACAAGTCATTGCTTCTTATTATCATTATCAATATCTTCATGCTTCCTTGCACACACAATTGCATAATTAAAGAAAATATATCCTTCAATTAATAAGTTGCAAACTATTTTTTTTTTTTCACTAAAAAACAGGCATGTGGTTTAAAATGTAAGCTGCGTATAAGCTAAGGCATATATGTATATAAAGTCTTAATTACCTAACCAATTTGATATGTCCAAAGCTATAAAAGTGAACTGAAGAGACTATCTTTTGGGTTTGGGTTGGAACGAGTCAAATTAATTTTAAGCATAACTTGTATTTGTCATTTTATGTGATTCGAGAACATAAAATCAAATTTATAATAATAATAATAATTGTTCTGGAACATCCATTTGTCCAATATCGTTTAGTTGTGAAGATAAAAAAATATTTAAATATTTTTTTTAAAATTTTTAAAATATTTTTAAAAATTAAATTGTGACAAGATTTTAGATTTTAAAACGGATAATACCTTATAGGAAACTATTAACCTAATAATAACTAACTATAGAGACACAATGGCCCGAGACAAATGCAGTGTTACTTGGCATCATTTAAGGACGACCCAAATACGTATCCAGGAATTTTTTTTTCGCCTGCTTTTGTTGAACAAAGAAATTTTCTATTTGCATTCAAATCTCATTTCACTTTTGTTGAGTTTGATAATTTGGACATCTCTTCCATTAACTAAATATTCACAGTTGATACAGCATTAAAATATTTGATTAAGATCAGAAATGCCATTTGGTTGAAACCACATTATTTTGAGCAGGATAATGTTTCTGTCGGGTAACTGACATTTATATATGATTATATTAATGCACCTGCGAAGGTCATATTTAAATATCTGCAATATCAATTCACTTGGCTACTAAGTGTGCCTTAAACTACACGTCTGTTCCCTAATTCGATGATTCTTGAGGCATCATAATCACACCAACTAGTGATTGGTAAGGAATATTGCGAATTTTCATGTTATGGCCCATCATTTGCTTGGTTTGGTATGATACTGCATTAATTATGTGAAGAGTTTTGCCATTCTGTATTGGCCAATTCTACCAATCCATGACATTGAAATGGATTTTTCATACTAGTCAAGTTATTCCTTTGGGTAAAAATATTTTACTCAGTGAATCATTAAATATACACACAGGAAATTAGTTTAATCCAACGCACTTCATTTTCTGTACAGGGGAAGGTATCATCAATTTAGATGTTAGAGAAATCAATAAAGCAGAGTATCATTTTCCAATTACATCATCACATGCATCACCAAAATACCCCGTGGACCACAAGAAACTTTGTTATTGACGATTTCTAAATTAAATTGATGCACTACACATAATCAGGTCTCTACTTTTGGTCATTTTATAGAGTTTGGTATGCACCCCATTCTGGATTTGGATTGGCCTAGCAGTTGTGAATGAAGGAACTGAGTTTCAACACTAACAACAGAAATTGTTCTGTTTTCTTTAAAACAAAAAAAAAAAATAAGTATAAAAAACTCCATTGGTACCACAGATGCTACTGAAAATTGGTCCCAGAGACTCAGTGCTGACTCCCTAATAACATAGCATCGTTTAACAAATTCCAAAACTTCAGTTTTGGATTAGGAGATTTCAAGAACTACATTGCACTCAGAACATAGGAGATTATGTTATAACACCGTATAAGTATGCTTTTGTAGTTCAATGTATCAATGTCACTCTAAATTTGCAATTAAATAATGCATTAATTTTGAGTGAAATGTGTCGCGCCAAATACGTACCTGGAATATTCCACCATGCCTATAACATGTATGATGAATTGAGCATGAGAAAAGCCGAGAGAGTACAATTATCAACGATCTGAACTACTTATAATAAGTTTTTTCACTCAGATTCAAGAATGAAATGGGACTGTGGATTCCATCACTGAAAAAAAAAATCCTCAAAAACTTCTCAAACTCAAGGATGCAAATAAATTGAGACTAGATTCGAAGAAAATGGGTTCACCTGGTTGAGAAAATGAGCATTTTTACCCAGACCATCTTCTCCTGCAACAAAAGCATTCTTCGTACAGTGAGAATTAGTTCAACTTCACATACACAAAACACTATTACAAGTTTACTCATGAATTAGTTTCTAGAAAAGTATATATACAAACATTCACCTTCTGCCATTGAATTAAGTGTGGTTGAGACGAAAACTAGGACCTTCAGACTGAATAATCCATAATGGTTTCACATTACTTTATATGATTACATTTAAATGATTAATGTAAAAGTCTATTAAACAGTTAGATTATTCTATGCTTCTGTTTCATATATTACATTACATGTGATATGATTCGGATTAGTAAATATATAGTTGAGTGAAGAAATAAATATTTAGTAATAAATTTAGATAAATTTTATTTTTGCATTTTATCCGTATAAGATTTATAATTTAAGTGTGATTATTAATACTCTGTTAATTGTTTTGTAAGTTTTATAACTACTATTTATCTGATTGAGATAAATAGTAATTATGTTGAGCCTAAATTTTATCTGTATACACTCCTGATATACTAAAAAACCTATTTAATACTAACGTCTTCAAATAGTGAACAAGTAATTTAGAAACAAGCTAATACACTGATAGGTCAATAACAAAATATAAATTATGAACATTAAAATAAGGAAAATTATGTTTCAACAAAATTTTTTTATTAACAAATTTTTAATAAAATACATGTGACAATATTTTAATGAATAACATAAAAATTTGATACGACTTGAAAAAAGAAAAAGATATTTGATGTGTATTAAAAAATAAACTTTGTCAAAATAAAAATTTGTCAAAAATCACAGTCCTTAAAATAATTATTATTCTAAGAGACCGAGACAATATAAAGAAAAAAATATATTATAAAAGTACAATCTAACTTGTTTATATGATATAAAGTTAATTTTAATGTGCAATGCAATTCTCGTGATAATATATTCAAAACTTTATTTCACAGTGAGATCATTGCATAATATATTAATTTGTTTTTCAATAAAAAAATTTATTTGATTCTATATGAATGTCAATGTAGTTAATATTTTAAAAATAAATAAATATACAACTTAATACATTATAAAAATCATATAATAATAATAATAACAACAAAACAACCTTTATATTTAGGTATTTGAAGCCTGATTTTTAATTAAATATCTTTTGTAACTTTTTAACTTGGCTTATTCTTTTCTTTTTAAATCTAACCATAAATAAACAAAAAAAAAAAAAAAACATATGATATTATTTAAAAGTTAAAATAAAAATTAAACACTTTATTTATAACGAAAACTTTAAATAAGATAGTAATTTATTTTTCGATAAAAAAAATTTTGATCCTATTGGTATGCTAATATGCTTAATATTTAAAAGTAGATAAAATATACATATTAAATACATAACAAAATTGACATAATAATAAAACTAAAACAAAAAATTATATTTAGCCCCATTTCAAGCCTGATTTCTATTTAAATAATATTTGTAAGTCTTTCTCTTATCCTTGGAAGAAAGACTAACATTACAAGAAACGACAAAAGTACAGTATTTAAAAATGTAAAAAAGTAAAACAAAAAGGGCCCAACCGGGTTCGAACCGGTGACCTCTTGATCTGCAGTCAAATGCTCTACCACTGAGCTATGGACCCCATTTTATTATATAATTTTTGCTGTATATTTTTCAAATCTATTTTCTTTTACATTAAAAGAATGTCCAAGCAATTTATAGACTTTATTATAAAACTGAAAAAAAAAAATAAGAGTCCAGTCTTATAAAAATAACTTGTATAAAATTAAGAACGTCGGATCTTGATAATAAAATATATAATAATATTTTAATTCATTTTTTTTATCCATTTATAATTCACCATTCTATTACTCTTAAATTATTACATTACATCACTAAAAAAATAAAAATAAATTATCTAAAAATATGAGTGATAAATTAAAAATAATAAAAAAATAAATTAAAATATCATTATCCTAATAAAATATAACACTTTATTATTATTTTAAAAATAAAAATACATAAAAAAATATTATAATATACATCTTAATAATATAATCTAGTATGATAAAATTAATTTGAAATTGAATGATTCTATTTGAGTTTTGTTCATTCTTGCTTCGTGAAAGATATAGCAATTCTTTTTCACAAATTTTATTTTCATTGGTTTTAAACCTTTTTAATTATCTATAAACAGTAAGATATCTAATTGTAAAATTTAATGAAAGTTCTATAATTATAATTTTTGGTGATCAACCAAACTTGCAAACATGTAATTTACTTTGTCATGTTTTGTGGAAAATAGATTGTTTAACTTTAGGATGTCAAAAAAATTTGTATACATGAATATTTGCATATAAAATCTGTAGACACAAACTAAAATAAATATTGTAAATGGATATAATATATATATATATATATATATATATATATATATATATATATATGGGTGATGAATACGGGTATTTTTTATAACTGTATGTTAACGGGACGGTACAAGTATCATAATATCATAGTATTTGTAATCATAGATATCCATACCCGTTATATTCTAATTAAATTTAAAAATACCAAATAAAAAATATTAAAATATTAACACATTGATTTTGAATTAGTTATTTTTTATCAATTGGTTTTAAAAAATCTCAATTTCTTTGTAAACTGTCATTCAACACTATTTAAATGGCTATTTATATATTATATTTTATTTGAATTTATAGTTAAAATATGTTGTTAAATAATTGAAACTTTTTTTTTTGTAAATATTTGCGGATGCATGTGGATATCCGTGGATATTAAACAAACATGCGAGTACCCACATAATGGGTACCCGCACGGATACCGGTACGAGTACGAAACAAATATTTATCTGGCATGGGGTACAGGAGAACTACTACTCGTACCCTACCCGCCTCGTTAACATCCTTAGTTAAACTTTGCATTATATACTATAGCTTCTCTGAGACATGGGTAAGGGATAAACGGTGCAGGATCTCTGAGTCTACTCAATACACCTGTCTTCCGAAAAAAGAGTCAAATGTCAATTTTGCATGAGTCATTATGGGCATGCTTTGTTGACATTTTATTGATGATTGGTTTGAAGGAAAATAATTTAATTATACCATGTTTTGTTTAAGTAATATGAATTGTTATAATTACATTAACTTACTTGGTTGTTTGTTATGTTGTGTTTTTGTCTACTTATAATGATCACATGTTATACGTAATGATAGCGTAAATGAAAAATTTGTGAAATAATAGATTTGTTGATGGTTCTTAAAGAGAGTCTTAATATCCTTTAGATATATAATTTTTGTATTGTACAAATCCTCCTAATTATAAAGTGTTATTTATAAAATTGAAATTTAAATTAAGTTTTTCTGATTGTAAATACATTTTTATATACTTATACGTTGTTTTATGTTTTTTACCAAGTATGTAATACTAGGTGGGGTGGTGCAAATTGAGACAAGACAAATAAAAAACATTATAAAAACATGATCAATCTTGTTTATATGATGTGAAGTACTTTTTTAGTGTGCAATATACAATTCTCATAATAATATATTTAAAACTTTTTTTACAGTGATATCATTAAAGCAGATATCGATTTATTTCTCAATTAAAATTAATAGTTGATTCTATATGAATGTTAATAAACTTAATATTTTAGAAATAAATAAATAAATAAAAATATTATATTATTTAAAAATGTTAAAAATAAGAAGAAAGGACCCAACCGAGTTCGAACCGATGACCTCTTGATCTGCAGTCAAATGCTCTACCACTGAACTATGGACGCTATTTTATTATGTAAATTTTATTGTATATTTCTAAAATGTATTTATATTACATAACTGAAATACAAGCCATTATAGTCTGTAGTATATATTTCAATAAGAAAACTGAGGAAAATATGAAATTTATGTCATTCTACAATTTAATCTATATAATTGATATTTAGAAACATTTTCCGTATACGTTCAATTTTAAGGGTACACTGTTATAAAAATAGCTAGTTTGGTAAAATTAAGAATATTGAGTTTTGATAATAAAATAAAATACTTTAATATTATTTTAAAAGTAAAACTTTATAATTATTTCTAAACAGTAAACTCATCTCCAACGAATATTATTTAAATAAGGATTAGACGTATTTTTATTTCTTAACTTTAAGTGAATTTTAGAATTAGTTTATTTTAAATTTTTAGACTGATTTAGTCATTTATCTTTCGAAACACATGAATGTAGTCTTTTTAATCAAATTTTATTAGATTTATTTGATGTTTCGTACGCATCTCAACATTGTATTTGAGTTATTTATATTGTTTGATATATTTTTATTTTAATGTCAAGTCAAATACTATTATGAAACGTTTGAAATGTCAAACAAACTTAACAAAATTTGATTAAAAATATTAAATTCATATATTTCAAAAAATAAAAGACTAAATTATTAAAATTTCAAAAAAGAAAACATATTTAACAAGTACTCGTCGTCCTGGATAATGAAATAAGATATGTATCGTCCTAGTAATTCAACATGTTACACTGTGAAGTGTGTGAGACCAAGGGTATTTGAAACATGTACATACAGACTAGAAAATAAATATACAACTTAATACATTATAAAAGTTTTATAATAATAAAAAAATATTTATATTCAGCTATTTCAAATCTGAATTTTAATTAAATATCTTTTGTAATTCCTTAACTTAGCTTATCCTTTTCTTTTTAAACGTAACCATACACCAAAACAAAAAACAAATATTTCCTCATAGAGTTTATTATCTTCTGACAATAACATATTATATTAGTTACAAATGTAAAATAAAAATTAAACACTTTATTTTATAATGAGACTTTTAATTAAGATATTAATTTATTTTTCGATAAAAATTTTATTTGATTCTCTATGTATGATAATATACTTTAATATTTAAAAGTAGATAAATATACATCTTAAATATATAACAAAAATGACATAATAATAATAAAACTTGTAATAAAATAGTAGGGCCCAACCGGGTTCGAACGGGTGACCTCTTGATCAGAAGTCAAATGCTCTGCCACTGAGCTATGGACCCTATTTTAATATCTAATTTTTGTTGTATATTGGTAAAAATTATTTTCTATTACATAAATAAAAAATGTACAAGCAATTTCTAGTTTGTATTATAAAACTGAAAACAAGAATATGAAATTTATGTAATTAAGCAATTTAATCTATATAGTTGATTTAGGAAACATTTTCCGTATAAGTTCTTAACTTGAAGGGTCCAGTCTTATAAAAATAACTCTTGTATAAAACTAAGAATATCGAGTCTTGATAGTAAAATACATTACTTTAATATTATTTTAAAAAAATGCAAATAAAAATTTATTATAATATAGATCTTAATAATATAATCTACCATGGTAAAATGAATTTAAAATTGGATAATTTTATTTGAGTTTCTTGTTCATTCTTGTATTATGGATGACAAAATAATTATTTTGACTTCACAAATGTTATGTTCATATGGTATAATCAGCAACGGATTAAGAGTTTGAAAGATTAATACTTTTATTTAAAATTTATTTTTTTGGTTTTTTATATATAAAAAAAAAACAACGCATTTCAATATAATTTGATGAAGAAAAGTGATTAAGAATGTATATTCTTAAAAAAATTTATATCATTAATTTTAATATAACCTTTTTTACCAATAAATTTCTTAAATTTGTATCAATATTCTTCTATCGGCTTTGATCATATATATATTTTTATCAAGAGTAGAATTATCATCTAATCTCAATCTCCTCCTCGCGGGGCTTGGTTCAACAGTTTGAGAGGCCTAAAATAAACTTAAGAAATGAGACATTTTATTTAAAATTTATTTTTTGAGTTTTTTTTTATTCAAAATAATTTATTAAATTGTCATAATTAATTTTATTTAAAATTTCTTTTTCAATATATAATAGGACTAATTTGTTCAATCTTTATTGAAACATTGTTCATCTTAAGTAAGTTTTTGTTTTCTTTAGCTGTGAAAAACTCATTTCGGCTGAAACAACTGACACTAGAATTTTTAACATTATTTTATAAGTAATATATGCATTTGGAAAAGAATTTATTTTTTTATATAATTAAGAATGTCAATTGGTTTATCATTTTCCAAACCTATAATTTTCCTTAATTCTGAAATGAAATCAAATCTATCAATATCCAACAAATTATCATGTTTTAAATTTTTTTTAAGGGTTAAGCATTTATCTTTCAAAAATGAAATATCTACACATAGTAATACATAAGACATTTGCTCTTTTTTGTTCATAGCTCCTTTTTGTTATGCAATTAAAGTCTTCATTATTCTTTTATTTTGAACTTTTGAATAACCTGATTTAAATTTTATAGTTGGCATATCTATATCACTACTAGAAAATGCTTAATTAGTAACCAATTTTAGTGACCAAAAGTTGTTATTTCCTATAGTGACCAATTTAGATACATTTTAAAAAATAAAAAATTATTGTTTACTAAAATAGTCACTATTATAAATAAAAAATTATAATTGTTTATTAATTAATTAGAGAGCAATTTAGACTAAATTATTTTGGTAGCCAAAATTTAAGTAGGTAATTTTTAGTGACTAATTTCCTTTGGTAACCAAAACCATGGTAGTTAATTTTAAAGACCAATTTAGTAACAAATTATAATTTTTATTCAAAATAGTGACTATTTTAGTAACCAATAATTTTTTGGTTTGTAAATTGGTATCTAAATTGGTCACTATAGTGACTAACAATTTTTAGTCAATAAAATTGGTTACTAATGAAACATTTTCTTGTAGTGTATATTTTTCTATAAAATAAAAAATGATAATATATAAAACACTATCAAAGATAAATATATAAAATGAATGAATTAAAACAATAAAACTTCATTTTAGTTGTCAAGAAAACAAACTCGATAGTAGACTTGCAATATCTTGAAGTCTCAAGTCTCTTTTTCACTCTTAAGTCTCAAGCTTGTTCAAAAACTTGCTAAGTTGTTTATTTTAAGATTAATCATTAATAAAAATAATTAAAAAAAATATTGTGCTTATAAACTCGATAGTAAGTCTTCTTTTTTTTCCCTAAACTTGAATTAACTTTCTACAGAAAACTCAACTTTGAATTATGCTCCAATTAATTTATTATCCACCAAATTCAAATACAAATCCAAAACAGAATAAAAATAACAATACAAATAAAAAAAAAAAGAACATACTAACAAAAAATGAGGATGAAAAAATTGGTACATACAAGCAACATGAGATTCAAGAGATTTAAGGTATGCAATATGCCAAAATCATAGAAAAATGACTATTAGAAGAAAATAAAGTAATGAGAGGTAAGATAAAACATACAGAGATAAAAAGAAGAAAATTGAATCCAAATTGATTATAAGAGAATAAAGATAGTTAATCATTTTTTTTAAACAAAATTATAATTTACTAAACAAAAGTTTTAACTCATTAATTATCATATTTACTACCAATAAAAATTATAAAATAGACTAATAATTATTTTATTTTATTTCCAAACATAAACTTATAATTAATTTAATAGAGCTATAGTATTAATAAAACATTTGTTAGGCCTTTTTTTATCTTAAACATAATTTTGTAATTAGTTGAATAGAGGTATATTAATTATTACTAAAAAAATTGAGGTCTTTTTTTCTTAAACATGATTTTATAATTAATTTAGCAGTAATTTTAAGGCCTTCTTATCCTTGAGGCCTAAAGCTAGTATTTTACTTGTTTTATCCTTGAGCCGCCCTACCTCCTCGTTATCCTATGTTTAAGGATTAGAATTATCATCATCCCTAACTACTTATCTTTCTCTATTGTTGTTGTCACTTATATTTATATTGTTATCATCTTGTTCATTCAAAGAGTACTCATCTATATTTTATAATTCATTTTTCTTATCTATTTTTATAAATTATTCATAATTTTTGTGATACAATTAAGGCATCAATTCTCCTCATATTGATTTTTGAATAGCCTGATTCAAATTTTCTACTTGACATATTTATACATTTTTATGTAAAATAAAAAATTATAATATATAAAACCCTATTAAAGATAAATAAATAAAATGAATGAGGTAAAACAATAAGATCTGGTTCTGATTGTGAGAAAAGTAAACTCAATAGTAGACTATTGTCTTAAGTCTCAAGTCTTTATCTCTTTCCCAAGTCTCAACTTCCTCACCAACATGCAGAATTTATTTAAAGACTAATCATTAATAAAAATAATTAAAAAAATTATTATTCTTCTCACCTCCATAGTAAGTATTTTTTTTCTTCTAAACTTAAACTAGACAAAAGAAACACATTTCTAATTCTAATACAAATCCAACAAATAAAATAAAAACAAAAACACAAATAGAAAGAAAAACATACTAATCAAGAATGAGGATGAAAATATTGATACAACATAAAAGTCAAGGAATGTAATATGCCAAAATGTTAAAAAAAAACTCTAGGATAGAAGAAAATAAAGAGAGACAAGAGAAGTCAAAAAGAGATAAAATAAAATAATAAAATGAAGATTCATCATAAGAAAGTAAAGATAACTAATCATTCTTTTATTCGTAAACAAGATTATAATTTACCAAATTTTTTTAACTCATTAAATATTATTTTAATACCAATAAAAATTAATATACACTAATAATAATTTAATTAAATTTTATTTCCATACATAAACTTATAATTAATTTAATATAGCTATATTAGTTTTAAAACATTCTTTTTGAGGTATTTATTCTTAAACATAATTTTATAATTAATTTAAAAGAGGTATATTAGTATTAAAAAAAATTTCAGACTTTTTTTCTTAAATATAATATTGTAATAATTTAATAAAAAAATATTTTTAAGACTGTTTTTTTATTATAATCCTTTATATATCTCTCCAAACAGTAAAGTCATTTTCAACGAGTATTATTTAATCTGACCATTATCTTTGTTATTACTTTTATTTACAGGTTAGTGATGTTAGCCATTTAAAGTGTTATGGTCCACGGTTTAGTACTAAATTATGTGAAGAGTTTTGGTAATCTGTACTACCGAAGTTACACGAATCCATGAGTGACACATATAAAGGACAAAGAAATGTACATATCATACTTTTGTTATCCTTGTATAAACATATGAAACTGAACCTTACCAAGTACAACAGTGTATGGTATATGCGAATTTACTTTAATCCAAAGCACTTTCTGACGCAGGGAGGGTCGCATCAATTTAGATACCAGAGAAACAAACCAATAAAGCAGGATCATTTTCTAATTACATCATTGCATGCATCACCAAAATTCCTATTCTTAAATATCGAAGTGGACCACACAATAAACTTTGTTATTGACGATTTGTAAATTTTATTGACGCACTCACTTAGGTGATGATAAACACAGTCATATGTTTGTAGCTTTTGTCCTTTTAAAGCTTGGCAATAACCCCATTTTGAATCTGCTTGGCAGATATCCCATTATCTTTATCATCCAAATCACTTGCACTTGGGGGAACATCTACTGCTGGGGAACAATTGAAAAACCCATGTGGCTGCACCATCAATAGCACAATAAAATTAATGCCAAAACTATCAATACAGAATATTCTTCTTTTTCACAGAAAGAATGGCAAGAAAATAAGCTATTTTTGAGTGTAATACCATAAGCAAAAAGCCAATGCGTTCCACTGGCATAACTGGCCAGTCTTCCAATCGAGGAATGTGTGTCATTCCAAACACGTACCTGCAATATTTCACCATGTCAGAAAAAACATCTACAGAGAATGAATAAGAACATAGTCTAAACATTAAACATGTCTTGATCCATTCAACATTCCGTATCATATGTGAAACAAAAACAAGTGAACTCACCAAAGAACTATATCAGCTTCTTCCAGTGATCTATTTTGCTGAACCCAAGTAGCTAAACCCTCTCCAACACGTGGATTCTGATTGGGGAACTCTCCTCCAGGCTGCATTTCTTCGGGAACATAAGGAGTGACCCAGAGATTGTGCTTCAAGAAAGCTGCTCTTCTAAGAAACTTGGCCTCTGAACCAGCCAAGGGTGAACAATTTGAACCTGGTACCAACTTGTATCCTGTTAGCTGCCCGGTTCGGTTTACGGTCCTGGTGTTTCTCACCTAAAACAGGGAATTCAAGTCAGCAACATGGGGTAGAATCTTTTGTTTCGTTTTTTCTTTCAAGTGGAAGGAACTTACAATCCAATGTCGAGCAGATAAAGGGTTACAATCACGCATTGCTTCCAATTCTGATTTAAGCAGTTTTTCCTCTGCATAAAATGCGTTGTTGTGAACATTATTCTCTCCTGGCTGTTCAACTTTCACATCCACCTCAACAACCTAGAGAGGGAGAAGTAGAACTTTGTCACTCGTATTATTTGTGAAACATGATACAATCACAGGAAAAGGAAGGAAAGTAAGAAAAAAACGACAGAAACTTCACACAGACACGAGCGGCTATATCAAAGATCATGTTACTTGGTTGGTTAATGTGACATTATCAAAAGGATACTAATATGTACTATTAATATTTGGTATTATTTAGAACACCATTCACTCTTATGCTTTTCCTGCTACCGATTGCAACCTAAATGATTGACGATTTTCATGCAAAACACCATTTAATAATTGAAATACACTGGCTCAAAAATAAAAAATATTCCTTTCAGCATTGAAGATCTTGCCCATGAAAATTTTAGTTGAACACTGACCTGATTAAATGCTTCACCAGGCTTGCAATCAACAGCCATGTCCAAACGAGCAACAAAAAAGTGTTGGTGGACAGGTGCATATAATCCAGGTGCAATGGTTGTGCCATATTTTCGAGTTTCACCCGGTTGCAATGCTCCTAAACTGAGAATTCCCGTGAGCTTGACCTCAGCTTCTATTTTTCCATCCTGAACGAAGGAAACAGAAATACAAAATCAGAGAGACAATCAATTCATTCATATGAATGTTTGAATATTGAAATCCACCACAAAAACATATGAATGCTGTGTATATCACCAAGCCTCGACCATGGTTGAAACTCTGCCAATCTTATCAGACAAACTCATATGATATACGAGAATGTAGTTAACAACTTGCCTGATAGAAGTGCCAGAAAAATCCATACTCATAGTTAGCCACAGTGCATATAAAAGATACTGTCAGCCTTCTAGACCGTCGAACTTCAGCCAAACCTGTTCTCCAGTCTTGATGCTTCCACAAAATACCATGATCCTCTTCATGCAAGCAGACACAATTCTCTATTGTTTCAACACCTCCAGTAAAGTTTGTGAAGTGGGCATCGAAATATTTGACATAGCCTAAACAATCACAACCCTGCAATAATGCCTCTTGCAAAACAAATTTTAATTTCATCTACATTGAGAAAGGAGATTAATTTGACTCGATTAGAAGAAAATGCCTTGACCTTCTTGAGAGAATGAGCATTTTTACCCAGACCATCTTCTCCTGCATCAAAAGCATTCTTCCTGTAGTGAGGATCGTTTGGATCTCCATAAGGAACCACCATCTCAACAAAACTCAATCTGTGGGCCACTGGCCTTCTTCCTCGACTTCCATCAATATAGGCCACAGAATAAATAACCAAACCCTCTCTAGGAGTAAAACCAATACGAAAGTTCCACTGCACACACAAGAAAAACAAGTACTTTTACAAGTTTACAACATCGTTTGTATCAATTAGCCGGTAGAGAAAGTAAAGATACAGACAAGACAATCACCTTCTGCCATTGAATGAAGTGCCCATTGACACGAAAACTTGGACCTTCAGGCTGAATAATCTGTAATGGCTTTACATCACTTCTATCAACTCCTCCCCTGGTTTCACCAGAAGTATAATTTCTCAATGGATCAGCAGGTGGAAGAGGGATCAGTTTTCGATCTTCAAACTCAAGAATTTCCATATTTTGCATGTCAACAAGTATATGGATTCCTTCAACTGGACGAGCATAGCCATTTTCCATGGGGCAGTCACTTTCAGTTCTACAAAAGATTAGTGGTTTAGCAAGCCTGCGGCTAGGGGCATCTGTTTCGCTATGATATCCAACACACCTGAAAGTTTCAGCACCATTAGAAAGAACAAATGAATGAAATACCATCATATAAAGTGTGGTGAAATCATCTCAAATTAGCAACTAACCATGCATCCACCATCACAAGATCCATGTCGTCAATCCCTCTTCTCTTCATTGCTTCTCGAAATGGAGGGAAGTCCTTCACAACAGCTTCACATTCAGCATACTCCACAGCATCCTGTACATATAGAATGAATTACACAGTGCTATTCTGCTTTGAAACTAATAGAGATAAGGAAGACTATAAATTTTAATAAGGAGAAAAACTTTATCAAGTAAACTTATTTACCATTGGTGGCTGAACATTTGGAACGACTTTGGAAGAAATAACTTTGCCCCTATGGTGACCACCTCGAGTTGCTGCATGCACTTCCCTGAGTTCAACAATCCATATGCTAGTCTCATTTGACCTTTTGTTGTAAACAACCAATCGTGCTTTCCTTGGGGGAAGTTTAGAAGGAATCACAGGTCCTCCTTTAGTCCTGGGAAGCAATGAAGGCTGGAACGGAGGGAAGAAATATGCATCTGCTAATGCAACAACTTGCTTATCTGGTTCTACCAACACTACTTCAACAAAGCGCATGCTATCCCTCACCTAAGAGAATAATCAAATAATGGTAAATCTGGAGAAACAATCGTTTATCTTTCAAATGTTATTATTAAGCTGGCAAAAGTAAGCGATGATTTCTCAATATAAACATTCCAACACGAGCGTTTGGAGAAGTTACATAATGTCAAACATATCATAGTCATACTAGGTAATAGTTTAAGCTAAATCTAAAACGAAAGAGAAAAATATGAAGCAACCTACCTCAGGGGTTGCCCCAGCAGCCCGAACTGTAGCTACAGCCACTGATATTTCAGCAGCTGACAGTGGATCCAAAGGGTGGCAGGTTTGAGCTCTCATCATGACTGGAATACCTATGCCAGGAAGTAAGCAAAGAAGATATTTTTGATAGGAGAAGACAAAAGAGAACAACTAGGGAGGGAGTATACTGAATCCTTTGAATCAAAAAATACTAAACACTAATACAAAAAATCCGAGAAAAACAGGGGAAATAAACGAGTAAGAATGCAACATATAAAACTAATCACATGTCTTCACCTAACACTACCAGCTTAAATTTTTAGATGAATGAACAAGAATGGTTTTATACGAGCGACACTTTTATTTCAAAGAAGCCGAAGACTTCAATCACAGATAAAAAATTTGGCAAAGAAACATCCTTAAAAAGTGTTCCTCTCCAACTACACCCACTAAGGGAATACATAAACCACGCAATGCACATTTTCGTGGGAGTGAGGGAATCCGGCTCATATAAGTTAGCACTACATCAGTTAGTGTTAAACAAGTCAATTTACCTCTACTTACTTTATAGAAATTAGAAAATTTTCAACCCAAGTCCACACAGTAGATTAAGTGAATTAATTGACTCATTAAATTTTAAAAGGATTATAAAAATTAACTATTTTTTTATTAATGATCTTTTATTTATTTATATACATAATAATATCAAATATTTAAATAGTCAACCAATATTGAAATCTTTGACTCACCAAATGAGTCAAATTGATTTTAGTCCAAACTACTCTACCAGATTGAGTTGTGTACGTATCTTTATACCTTTTAAGATACCCATCATTTAAGCCTCACAATATTAATAGGTTGATTATAGCAAATGTCTCAATATCAATCAAAAGCATAAATGGTAGGAAAAAAATATTTAAAATAAAAAAAATTTAAATCACGATGAATGCCTTTCTTTCTTTTTTTATTTAATGTTATATGCAATGCTTTATTTTTCATTCTTACACATTGATTTATCCTTGTTATGTTACACACTCTTACATCCCAAGACTTAATGATGATTTCAAGTGAACATAGATAGACTTTCTTACCTACTGTTTTCCAATTTTCATTGAAATTTCAGCTTAGTAATCCGTATAATAAAAGACTTACCAAGCCAATTTCTAAAAGAATTACATATAAATTTTGTTTTTCTTTAAAATTGGAAACTGTTATTTACTCCCCTTCCATTTTCAATAACATATCTTCCAATTTTTTTTTTTTTTTTCTAAAAATATCTTTAATACATAAAGGAATTTACCGGAAGTGTTAAAATTTAACACATTCCGAGCAATTTTCAGAAGCCAATTTTTAGAAGAGAAAGATGTTATAGTGAAGAGGGAGGATTAGAGGCAATTGGTAGGGAGAATCCTATGCTTGCAACAGGAAGGAATGTAGAGGGTACAGTGTTGTTGGACAATGTTGGAGATGCGGAGACAGACAGGAGTTGTGGAAACCTAAGACCATCAAGAGAAATGCGAGGAAACTAGCAATAAAAATGTCGAAAGAGGCAAACACCCTCTTTCACAATGAAACCAAACCACACTGTTGGTGTCATTGAGACAACTATTGCATCCACAAGGAACAGAGATAGTTGAATCGTCTACGATGATGACATGACATGACTAACTGGCACACTAAATAAACGATTTTTCCTCAAGGAACAGGGAAAGTGAGTGAACTGTTAACTTCTTTTATAAATTGGCTTCCAAACAATACTTTCTGAAATGTTAACAGTCCTAGAAACTCCATTTTTTGAAGAAAAAAAAAAGAAATAAAAAGGTGTAGGGGCGAATAAATACCTTTGGTGGTGGAGGTGGTTTTGGGAGGAGGATCGGGGAAGGAATCGACGGCGGACATGAGGGCGGAGACGGGGGGTCTGTTTCGGAAGGGATCGGCGGCGGGGTGGGTCCAGGAGGAGGGAACTGCGGAGGAATTAGAAGCAGTGGGGTTGTTACTGAGATTATCTGGCGTCGCTTTTTCCTGAGCTGTGGCCATTGTAAAGGGTTAGCGAGCTCAGCGTAGAAAACTCCACCGCAGTAATATTCCAGTGACATACAGCAACGGCCACACGACAGCAGCAGAAAGAATAAGAACCTCAAAACTGTGGGCACCGGTGTTGTGGTTGAATGATTGATTGAAGAACGTATGAGGATGCGTCACTAGTGCTACTTTTGGGTGAAGATTGAAAGTAATTGAACAAATGTGGAAGGGGATACGTCAGCAGTGTTGCTTTTCCCTGAAGATTATGGAGATGAATCACTGTTGCTTTTCCATGGAAATTGAAAGTAATTGAACGTATGGAGATTGGTCACCAGTGGTGGTGCTTTTTTCCACGAAGATTGAAAGTAGCCGAAAGTGCGGTTGGTAGATAAAGTTAATTGTTTTTTCCTTCTCTTCGCCGTTTCTGGTGTTTGTTGTTTCAGACAATATGGCCATTCAGCAACCAGCAAATGTGAGCCAACACATCAGACTCCAACATAGGGAAGCGGAACATACAACAATGAGGTGCAAGTTGAGTTCCAGTGACAGCTGGATGTGGATTATGTTATGTTATGTCCCAACTATTTTTTTTTTCCCTTTTATTAGAAATGAAAAGGATACTAATATAAGGTTTTCCTTTTCTGTCACATAAGTTTTTTATCTTTATTTATTTGATTTAATTATTATATTTAGATACTATTTTAATATTATTCTAAACTTGTTGGAGATAAAATACTTCTAAAATAGAAAAAATAATGATTTGTATAATTGAGAATCTTGTTTAAAATCCACTAATCGAAAGTTATTATATTGACTTAGTTCTAAAATTTGCAACTCTATTATGTGATCTCTTATTTCACTCTTGCATAACTTACTATTATCCTAGGTTCAATACTTATATATCTTTTTAAAGACTGAATTTATTCAAAGAATCTTAACTTTAAAAAGTTAAAGTAGTAATTAAATAAATGATGGATCCTTGTTAACTCTAACTACTTAAAGGTATATGTTTAATAATAAGTGCGTAATTAATGAATATTGAATTTGTAAAAATATATAAATAACTATAATACGGGTTTTGTTAACCAGTGTTCTAAGAGCATTGGTTTAAGGATAGTTAATATATATAGAATCCTACAAAAGTACATAATTAATTGTGATATTAATTAAAATATTACCTAACAATAATTAATGCAATTTTATTTTAATTAAAGAACAAACATACTCATAAGTGTGGTACATGTGTGTTTAATATTTTATTTAATATTCATCAATAAAAATTAAAAAATAATAAAATAAATATATTTTAATGTTGTTAAAAATTAAATATAAGTAAACATAAAAAAGTTTAAATTAACAGAAAAATCAGGAAAAAAAATTGTGTTGAACATCTAAAATTATAAAAAAAAACAATTAAATTATCAATTTGAATAAAGACTTTAAAAATTCCAAAATATTTGTTTTATATCAAAAATTTATTGTCTAAAAATTAAAAGGTTTAAAAAATTTGTAATATCCATTTATACTATTTTAATTAATATATTTAATTATTTCAATTTTTAATGTAAAAATAATAGTACCAATGCACATTAATGATTTCTTAATCAGTGTCCCAAGGGCACCAGTTAACATTCTTCTTATAATATTAAATGAATTTTGACTTTAGTAATTATTAACATAAATTTGATTTATTGAGAGGATAGAATTGATTGTAAGTATTATGTAACAATTTGTTTGTTACACCAAAAAAAAATATTAAATGATAAAATAATTATATTTTAATATTTTTAAAATTTAAAATATAACTAAATGTAAAAAGATTTAAATTAACAAAAAATAAAATATATTTTTCAAAAAAAAATAAAAAATAATTACCATACTATTATCTGAATTAAAATTGTTTATTTAGAAAAAAAACAATATTTTATTCTTTTAATTAATTTTTTTAAGTTTAATTATATTTTAATTTTTAGTAACATTAAAATATAATTATTTTGTAACTATTTTTTTTACATCAAATAAATTATCAATTATATATGTATAACATTGATGAATACTTTTGTCTATACTTTTATTCCCTAAATAAAAAAAATACATTAATAATTATTAAGATTATAATTAATTTAATATTCTAATTATTTATGATTTTTTACAAAATTTAATGTTCATCGATCATATCTTAAAAAATAAAAATATTTATATAATACTTAAGAACATTTAATACTGGAGGATTGATTTTTCAATAAATTATAATAAGTTTTTATTAAATATTAAATGTTTTTATTATAAAAATTATTTAATATGATAGTCAATATTTTATATTTCTTTTTATTATTTAATTTCCTAGTTAATTAAATGATATTTTATCATTCTTTACCTATTTTTTATATGAAAAAAAAATAGTTATGATTAAGTTTTAAAATAGTTCTAACTTTGATAATTTTTAATTTATTACTATAAATGTTCATTCTAAGTATTTAAAAAATTTTATATTTTGAATTGAGTTCTTAATATTTTTATTTTATTAATGGTCCGTACTCGTCATTTAAGCTTAATTTAGGAAATACAGGAAAAAGGAGAGGGTAACTTGAATTTAGTGTCTCGTGAACTCCGTTCCAGCTTAGGTAGGAACAAATATGATAGCCAATATTTTCATATTACTCAATTGAGTTTTATTATTTAATTTCATAGTCAGGTAAATGATATGATTTTTATTTTATCATTCTTTACCTATTTTTTATATCAAAATAAAGAAATTGTTATGATTAAGTTTTAGAATCATTCTAACTTTGAATATTTTTAATTAAGTTATTATTATAAATTTTCATATTTTATTTAGTATTCAAAAATTTTATATTTTTTCAATTTAGTTCTTAATAATTAATTTTATGATCAACTTAGATGATCTAACCGTTTAGTTTTGAAATGTCAAGCACAACATCTCAAACTTGAGCAATACAAACAAAAATCTTAATAACTCAACATGGTTGGATTGATTTTAATCTTTAATTTTTTTAAAATGAAACATTATCGTTTTTAAAAAATAATTAGGGTTTTAAACATTTTATATTATCGTCTAAGTTTGTGATGTTGTCTAGGATATTGCAAAATCAAATGTCTCATAATCCAATTCAGAAAAACATAAATATTTTGGACACTTAACATAACTAAAATTTTAAGAAGGGTCAATTAAAAATATCTAAATTTATGAGAGATTTAAAACTTAATGACATATTTATTATTTTTAAATAGTGACTCGTAAGCTATAATGAGGTAAGGTAAGAGTTCAGATTCTTTAGTCAACTTTGGGTATCATTTTAAAGTTGTGTCTTCAAAATATAGTGATTTTGATATATTTAAAATAGGCATAATTAATAATCTGTTTCCTATATGTTAAACAAAAGTCAATATGGTCGGTCCAATTAAATTGATGTTAACATCATTTGAAAAGTGACCACATGTAACTTTAATAGAAAGATTAATTAGTAATTTGCACTACAAGAAAATTATTAAGCCTCGACTAATTTTAATTATGACAAAAAAAAAACAAGTTTAGAGATCAATTTCGAAATCAAGTTCCTAACTAGAGACTAATTTAGAGACAATTCTTTTGGTAGTCAGAACCTAAGAACCTAAGTAGCTAATGTTAGTGACTGATTTAGAGACAATTTCATAATAGAAATTATTTTAGTTACCAATTTAGAGACAAATTATAATTTTTTGAAACTATTTTAGTTACCAATAATTTTTAGTTTATAAATTGGTCACTATAGTGACTAATTATTTTTTTCACTAAAATTAGTCATTAATCAAGAATTTTCTTGTAGTGTTTGTCCTTATATTAAGACCTGTAATTCATTTTTGTTCGTATATTTTTTCTCTCACTCTACTGAATCCCTATATTGTTTAAATAGAGACAATGTGGTCTCTTCCATTAAATTAACATTAACATCGTTAGGAGTTGATCACGTATGAGTCCAAACCCTCTTCTCTTTCTCCAACCCCTTCTTCTCCAGCAACACAGTCCCACTGAGATCACCTCCTTTAGATGCACAATCTTTTTTTTTTTTGTTTACTGTATTGTCAGGATGGAGACATGAATCCAGTTGTGACTTTTGGGTTCTTTCTTAGGATTCGTGGAGGATGACACTAATGGAAAATGAACAACATTGTCTCCTTGTAAAAATTATAGGGACTCAATTAAGTTAAAACAAAAATATAGAGACCAAATTATTAATTAAACCTTTATTGGATTGACACGTACTCAGTTTCCAAATGATGTTAATGCAAATTTAACGAAATAGATAACTCTATTTAATAAATATTGAGACTAAATTGAGTAAAAAATAAATATAGAATTAGAATGAATGAAGGTCACTACATGAGAGTCTTTGGTAGAGACAAATGAGGAGATGGGGAAGTGAAACCCTAACGAAAAAAATAATTTAATAAAAAGAAATGTCGTGTTAAATTATAAATTATTTAATTTTAACTAACAAAACATAATTCAACACGTGATACATATGTATTATCACCTACGTATAAGTAATGCAAATACCTACATAGAACATTGTTTATCACGTGGGATAAAGACAAAATTTAATATCGTTGAAAAAGAGATATTAAATTCACTACTTTAAAAGTTAAGGAGACCAATAAACAAAGTTTCGATTAGTGATCATTTACGATATTTTATTAATGTTGAGGGTCCGAAAGAAATATTTAACCTCTTTTATTTCAATCTTTTCGACACATGTTTCCAATCCAAAAGTCTAAAATGCATTAGTTCTTCCTCCCAAAATACAATTTGTTTAAATGTTCTTTGTAACTTCCCTATCTCCTCTTCAACCTAACCTTTTTCCCCTTCTCATCACCTTCCGCTCCCCGCTCCTTCGTGCAACTCAACCTTCTCCTTTCTCATTTTCTTTTCTCTCTCGTCAGCCCAACCTTTGTTCTTTCCTTTCTCCCTCCTGCGTACCTCTCAATAGTGAGTCTACTTAAGATGAATGTGGCTCCATAAAAACATTGCTGAAGAGGGACATCACTCATGAGTAAAAAAAATATGTCATCTAAAAATAACACTAAACTTGAACAACATCGGCACGAGATTAACGACGAGATCACAGCCACATGATTTTGTTTTATAATTTTCATTTCATTAGGGTTTTGTGTTTCCATATTCTCATACGTCTTATATGTTATATTTCTTTTTTAATATCTTCCTACGTTGTAATGTTTTATAGTATCTTATTCTTAATGATTATTTTTTTTTTTAGTTTTAAAACGTGATTTCTCATAAGAAAACTAAAATAGCAAGTTTTAGTTTGAATCAATTTTTACCTTTAACAATGAACTCAAGTTTTTTTTTTTTTTTTTTTTTTTTTGTGTAAAACTTCAATGAAGTTGTTTGAAGCAACTTTAAGGAAGAATTATGATTTCTGTCCTAAGAATGTCTTGAAATACTATAATATAATAGTAATGAGCGGATCAAATTATTTTATAAAAGAACTATTTTTCTTTTAAGCTAATTTTTTTAATATATTTTTATCTTAACTTGATATATTTATGTTATAGAAGATATAAAATACCAAACATTATATAATATATTATATTATATACAATAAAAAGTTGTGGAAAAAAAATAGTAAAATAGTAAAAACACGAAAGTGTTTCAACTGGGAGAACCAAACAGGAAGACCATGATAGGTAGAGTCCCTGTAAAAGTTGTCCTAAATTATTGCTTCCAGACAACACAAAAAGATGTTAACTCCTATGATTTAACTTTTGGAGAAAATTTACTTTTTAATTTAAATACAAATTCGAACAATAAACAAAGACCCTTACTACGTGCAAAAGACTCTACATAACAAGTCTCTAGCTGAAGGCAACAATTCTAACTCAAGTTTAGATAAATCGAAAAGATTAAATTAAAGTTGCATATTGACCTACTATGATTGTTTCTTAACAATCATTTTTCGGTGAGTGTATCGGTATTAATAAGTGTTGTATTTCCAAAGATTTAGTAAATATATTGATAGTTAGTTTTTGGATTTTTTTGGATTTTGATAAATAGTACATGTAAATATTGATTGAGTAATTATATAGATTGAGTGGAGTAGAGACTATGTTTAGATTTCATCTCATCTTCTTTTAGTGTACCACTACTATCTTGTCTACTTAATATACAAATCATTCAATGTCTTGGGAGTACTATTTCTATATAAATCTAGGACCATTTATGCAGCATAGAAAAAGCTTCAAACCTAGTTAGTTTAATTTCTTCATTTCTGGTTGAATGAATATCATTGTTTTACTATGCAAGACTCTTTTGCCCAACACATCCTCTAGATCTTGTGGAAGCCTCTAGAAAAAGTGTGATGGTTTGATTGGACCTCAGTTTGAGACTAGTCTTTCAAGTAAATCCAAACTAGTGAAATAAGATGAGTTGTCAATTCATCATTAAGCATAAATCAAATCATAAACTATTGAATGAATGTATAGTTAAATACCCAAGAAGTAGGAGTATAGATAATTAAAGTTGATTATTCAACTACTCATAGAATATTACAATGTAATTCCAACATCATCTACACATAGATTTACAATAAGAGCATTTCTCTCAAGTCTCACATACCAGTTTCTACCCTATTGCTACATTTCTAACTCTCCACTCAATGCCTAGAATGAAGACATGAGGTCTTTATTTATAAGAATTATTGGGTGGTGCTCAACCCGACTTTAGGTGCTCAGCCATAGAGGTTCTTCACAGGTGGGTTTCTTTTATTATATTTATATAATTTTATTAAGTTAATTTTATAATGGGTAAACTGAAATACTAAAGAAAAATCTAATATGCATCAACATAAATATGTTAGGCCCCATATGAAATTATATTTTTACTATTTTGACCGACATCTCATTATCAAGGTTAAAATATTTTGTTAGTCATTATATTTGTTTGAAAATCTCAATTTGGTTCTCAGGTTTTGATTGATCTCAATTGGGTCCCTTTTTAAAAATGTGTAACAATTAGGTCTTTTCTATTAGTGTTGTACTAACAACGTTAGATATGTGTCATGTGTAAATTCGTGGTTTTTTCTGATTTTTATTTTATTTTTGTTTATTTTTAAATTTTTTTAAAAGAAAAAAAACAAAAGTTGTTATCTGTCAAGTCAATGTTGTGCCACGTAACAATGTTAGTGTGATGTGAAAGTGGTAGAGTCAACTATGACGGTTAGCACCATGTCATTGACTTAATCCCAAATTAGTCCATATACTTGTTATTTTAATCTTAACTTAGTCCTTATATTTACCATTGAGTTAATCTCAATTAGTGCCAATTTCTTTTAAAAAATTAACTAATTTTGTCCCTCTCCAAGTTGATGACAAAATTAATTTTTATATAAATGTTTTACTGATATTTTTATTAAACTTAATATTTTTATATAAATATTATTCTCTGAAATTATTTATAACCCAACTCCATTTGAAAGCATTTCTAACAAGATTAATTTTGTTAGAATTGATACTTTAAATTTAGCTTTATTTAAATTTTATTTTAAAATTATAAATTTAAATTTATTTCAAATATATTTATTTCAACAATATTTGAAATTTATATTTCAAAACATTTATATTTAAAATAATTTTATTTAGAATTATTTGAAATAAAAATTCAAATAAAAAACAATATTAAATTATAATATAATAAATTTATTTCAAATGAACTTCAAATAAATTTAAATTTATAATTTTAAAACAAAAATTAAATAAAATTCAATACAAAATATAAATTTAGTCTTATTTAATAAAAGTATCAATTGTAATAAAAATATCAGTATAATATTTATATAAAAGTTAAATTTGTTTTCAATTTGGAGATGAACAAAACTGATTCATTTTAATAAGATATGAGACTCAATTGAGATTAAGTTAATAACAAATATAGAGAATAAATTGATATTAAAATAACAAATATTTGGACTAAATTGAGATTAAGTTAATGACATAGTGCTTATAGTGATGTATGGCACTACCACTACCATGTCACACTGCACTGCCACATGGCATAATGCTGACTTGACACATAGCAATATATTTACAAAACAATTAAAAAAGAAAATCAGAATAATCATGAATTGACATGTGACACATATTTAACGTTGTTAGTACATCACTACCAGAAATAACCTAATTATTACACATTTTCAACAATAGGAACCCAATTAAAATCAATCAAAATTGAGGATCGAACTAAGATTTTGAAACAAATACCAGGACCAACAGAATAAATAATGAATATGGAAATTCATAATTTTATATGGATAAAAAATTTTCATTTTGGTTATAACAAAATTAACAAAATTAATTGATGTCAAACAAATTCTCTTAATCACCTAATCAGTAACTAAATAAAATCAACGAAACTTCACTTTTTTTCAAACAATATTATTTATAAGAAATTGAACAAACCAGAATCCAATTAAACCGTACAAACATATACATGGCAATGCAATGATTTATTATATGCTTAAATATTATACATTACAAAAAAATTCCTCGTTAATAATTAATTAGTGACAAGAAATCGTTAGTCATTATAGTGACAGAAAATGTTAGTCATTATAGTGACAAATTTATATATCAATTCATAAAATAAAAAATTATATGTTACTAAAATAATCAATATTACAAATAAAAAATTATAATTATTCTTTAAATTTAGTTACCATAATTTTGGCTACTAAAGAAATTAGTTTATAAATTAGTCACTAAACATTAGTTATCAAAGTTTTGACTAACAAAAAAATTAGTTACTAAATTAGTCTTTAATTAATTAGTGACCAATTTAGTGATTAATTATAATTTTTTATTCATAATAATAACTGTTTTAGTAACTAATTATTTTTTATTTTGTAAATTGATGACTATAGAATTTTTTATCATTAAAATTGATTATTATTTAAAAAATTTCTTGTATCGTATATCAATTAGCTTTTAACAAGTTAATAATATAAAATAACTCTTTATATATACACACACTTTTTAATTCCAATAAATGTAAAAACGGATATATGCTAAATACTCTAAATATTTAAACTATAATTAAAAAAATGAAGGAATAAAATTGAAGTTAACATTGTTGTAAAATTGGAATAAAATTGAAAATGAAATTCATGGGAAAAATGTGGCATTAAAGTTTTAGGTTTGGAAGCTAGTGGGAGAGGCGACATTTGGACAACTGTACAATTGTGACTAAAATGATATGACATACTTTTTTTGTTTCATTTTAAAGATTTAGTAATTCTAAGCAATTTATTCTTTTAATTAGAAAAATCGTGATCATAAATATCATCTGCCTTTACGGAAAAAGTTCTTCATTATAAGGATAAGGATGACCATATATAAACCTTTTATCACCAAGTGGTTCAAAAAGTTTATATTATACTAATTTTAAATATGAAATAATTTATGTTGAAAAAGAAATTAGTATATGATATATTTATTTGAATTTCTTAGTGATATTATATATACTTTCGTCTCGATATATAATAAGTTGTGTTAACAACACTATTGTTATAGATGTAACTTTATAAAAAGAAGTATGTATTTAAATGGAACAGGAGTACAAAAATCTAGAACTATTTCACCAAATGTTTAAATAAATTATATAATTAAGAGTTATAAAGTTTTAGCAATATCTAAAAGAATTTCATGGACTTGACAGTGTTTCCATGCATTCTATTATCATATCTTATTGCAACAACTTTCCTTCACTGCTACATGCATAGGCATAACCTAACATGATATCTTTGTCTTCCTTTATATCTCTTTCTAATTCACTTATCGACCATTCCATTTCACCTTAACAATCTCTCTCTCTTCTCTTCTCTCTCTCTCTCTCTCTCTCTCTCCCCCCCATTGATGGAGCACTCAAATGGCACTGAACCACACGCTGCCGATGAATCCCAAACACGTTCACAACAAAGAAACGCCGCCGTTTTCACAGCCGGTTCCGCCGACATGGCTCCTATAACCGGCCCCGGCGACTTCTATAGGGAGTTCGTGTTGGAATCCAAGAAGCTCTGGTTCCTCGCTGGTCCTGCCATCTTCTCCTTTGTGTCAAAGTACTCCCTCGGCGCCTTCACTCAAATTTTTGCCGGCCATATCGGCACGATCGACCTCACGGCGGTCTCCGTCGAGAACTCCCTCATCGCCGGCTTCTCCTACGGCATACTGGTAAAGTCCTGCAGATATATATATATCAAACTGCTACATGTTTTAGTCATAATAATTACTAATAAAAACTTACGGCAAATGGATAACAAGGCTTTTCAGAAGTTGCATATTCAAACAGACTTCTCTCTTTGTTTATAATTATTTTTTTTTTGTTTCTTATGGAAGTGCATGCATGCATCACTTTCTCTCAAAACTTCTTATTTTGTTATGTTTTCTCTTTGTTTATCTTCAGATGAGAATATTTTGATTTTGAGATGTTCTTTAAATAATTTAACTGATAATTATAATTTAAACCATTATTTATGTAATACTTTTTTTAGAACTGTGCTGAACTTTCATTTTTTATGAAAAAAAAATATAAAGAATTAAGTAAGTATCTTGGATTCGACGTAAAACTTGGAATTGGTTCTGCCCAACAACTTTGATATATTTTTATTTTTAAATTTTAAATAAATTTGAATATAGTCAATTAACATGTTAAACGCGTTGTTATATTAATATTTGAGTACTATTTTAATGTTTTTTTGTAACGTTAGTTAAAAATGTGTTTGATATAAAAAAGAAATTTAACTTATTTGGGTTAAAAAAATTATATTTATTCATTTTTAAAATTTATAATAAAAATATATCAAAATTTAAGACAAAAATGAATTTTAATTTAACGTTAAAATTCATGAATTAGAAATATATTAAACCAAATAAAAATTCATGGATTTTTTTGTTTTACTTTTGTTTTTAAGCTTTTAATTAATAATTAATATCTAATTGACAAATACAACAAACTAGAACAACCTAATGAATTGAAAATTCTAATGAGACCGGTCAAATTTTACCTGCACCAACTCTTAAAATAAATATATATATTATATTTTAACAAATGATCTAAAAAATCTGAATAAAAAATGATTAAATAAAGTAGAAAGCATAATAATAAAAATAAAAGTAACACAAAAAAGGAAGGTTTGCATGCATGCACAACTTCCATTAAAACGAAAAAATAATAAAAATAAAAAGAGAGCAACCTGAGTCACAGGGCAACTTTTGCTTTTGCTTTACTGGGTGGTGGATGATTAAGGAAGGAGGCACCTCAGTGACTTGTATATACTCTTGTATAAAAAATGTTGAGTGAAAAAGTAAGAGTAAAAATTGTAGTGTTTTTCTCTTTAATCTTTTACGTTGGTTAGGTATTAGGTTACAATTACATGCTATAACGTGTTTGAAAAAAGAGTATAACGTTACATGAAAACGCTTTATCGGAGCAGCTAGGGATGGGAAGCGCGTTGGAAACGCTGTGTGGACAAGCGGTGGGCGCAGGAAAGCTTAACATGTTAGGCGTTTACATGCAAAGATCGTGGGTGCTACTCTCGATGACGGCGTGTGTTCTATGTTTTCTGTACATCTTCGCAGGACCTTTTCTGATTCTAATAGGGCAAGACCCAGAGATATCTCGAGCGGCGGGAAAATTCGCCATATGGATGCTTCCGCAGCTGTTTGCGTACGCGCTGAATTTTCCGGTGGCGAAGTTCCTGCAGACGCAGAGCAAGGTGATCGTGATCGCGGCGATATCGGGGGTGGCCATGGCGGTGCACCCGCTGCTGAGCTGGTTACTGATTATGAAGGCGGAGTGGGGTCTGGTGGGTGCGGCGGTGGTGCTGAATGGGTCGTGGTGGTTCATAGTGGTGGCTCAGTTGGGGTATGTGCTGAGTGGCCGGTGTGGGGCGGCGTGGAAGGGGTTTTCATGGGAAGCTTTTGGCAATCTTTGGGGATTCTTTCGTCTATCTCTTGCCTCTGCTGTCATGTTGTGGTGAGTCTCACCTGAACCTTCCCCTTTGTTTCTTTTGTCTCTTTCACTTTCCTTTTTTGTTTTTTTATCTTTCTTTTTTTATTCACAATACTAAAAGTAGCAAGGTTTAAAAAAATGTAAATTAAAACTTTAATTGTAAGTATTGAAGTCTTTGATCATACTGTTTTAATTGTATTATAATAATATTATTTGTAATAATAACTATTTCTAACAAAATAATATAAATAAGCACAAAATATATTTTTTATCCTAACAAAAATATCAAAGATGTAAATAATACAAACACTCATGTGTTTGACATGTTAAATAAACCTAAAAGCAATATTGTTGAAAGGACTAAATTCACACATCTCTAAAGTGTAAAGACTTAATTGCATCAAAACTTTAAAAAATAACTAATTTCAATTTTGACTAAAAATTAAGAGACTAAAAACATATTTAATCTAAAAAATTATTATTATAAAATTTTAATACAAAATAGTTTTATTATTACAAATATAATAATACTATATTATATTTTAAAAGAAAAATCATTTTATATTTATTTTATTTTTCTTTTTTTAAGTCATTATATTCTTTTCGTCATTTCTATTTCATAGTAATAATAATAATATATTAATTATAATATTATTTATAAAAAAGAAAAATAATATTGTAAGAATAATAAAATATTATTGTTGTTATTAATTATAACTACTATTATTATATTGAAACTGAAACAATATAAAAATACAACTTTAATAATATTATATTTAGTTTTAATATTTTTATTTGTTTTAACCTAAATTAATAAATAAATGAAAAAAAAAAACCGATAAGACAACGAAAGAGATGATACAACTTTTCATTTATACTACTTTATACCTGTCCCAAATGATAATATTATAATAATATACAACATAACGTACTAAGTGTATAAAGTATATACTTTAGATAGAAAACACTTTAAGCATTAAGTTCTTAAAATATCATATAGAATAAGTCTATCAAAATTAAAACGCATAACACTTGTAATAGTTTGCTATAATAAAAACTTTCTTTAGTTTCCCATAAAGTCCTATTTATTTGATTAGATTATCAATGAAATATATGTTATGTATTTTTAGAAGCATAGAAGCATAAGCTATCCACACCGCTTTTTGTTAGAGTAAGAGTTATACTCGATAGTTATGATGCAATTATTTGTTTTTAAGAGTGTACTTATCTAGATACCATGATTTAATTGTGACTTGATTTACATCACCTTTGTTATAAGATCATTGATGTCATCTACAACAATATGAGTTCCTCAATTATTTATATAATTACATGATCATAAAATCTTTACCATCTAGTAACTTTATAAAAAACTTTATATCCTAAACTAGAAAATCCACCCCTATATAATTACTAATTTGATAACAATATTATTTACAAACCTAGACAATTATACTCTTAATTAGATTTTAACATGAACTTTTCTAACTTTTCTTACTTAAATGTAATATTCATATATAGTAAAACCTTCTTCCTTGTGTCCTTAAAAAAATACAACAACAAAACTTCAAATAAGACTCTAAATATCAACTATTGCACTAACAACATCTCTCATTTACAAAACATTGAAAAAGGAGAAAAAAATAGATAAAATCCTTAGTTAAAATTGAACTACTAACCTGAAATTTAATGAGATACACTTAATTCTTACCTTACTAATTGATAGCATAATAACATTTTGACTATTCTCTAAATTTAGAGAATTAAGATTATATTAAAATAAAAAAAATATCTATTATATATATATATATATATATATATATATCACATTATAAATTGTCGAATAATTTTATACTTCATTAAGATTCTCAATATGCCACTACTCTTATTATTTATGCTATGGAATAATTGAAAAAAAGGGTTTTGATATGACAACGGACAAAACAAAAGTTGATTAAGACATATTCATTTTTAGTTGCAAAAGTTTAAACTTAAATTGAATTGAAGACACAATTATGTCTTCGTCGCTAATCCGAACAAACTACATACTGTTTTAACTTAAAAAGCAAACATGTCATAGAGGAAAATTTTAAAGTATCATAGCACATAACATTTCATTTACAATATCTCTTATATTTTGTTATCATATTATTTATTGTTTTTATACTTTTTCTTATCATACAAGGTGAAAAAAAATTCATTTAAAAAAAATATAAATATTAAACCAATAAAAATAAATTGGAAAGATATGAAACTAATAAAAAGTAAAGTTGGCAATAAGAAGAGTTTCAGTTCGTATTTTCTTTATTTACTTAAGAGAATGAAACAATATAGATTTAAAATCTCTGAAACTCTATATTTTGTCAAATACATCAGAATTTAATTTGAGTTATAAAATATTTGCTATAAAAAATATATATTTACTTTTATGTATATTTTGTCTTATGCATGCAGCTTGGAAACATGGTACTTTATGGCTCTGCTTTTGTTCGCTGGATACCTCAAAAATGCAAAAATCTACTTAGGGGCCTTCTCTATCTGGTGAGTCACTATAAATTAAGGATATGTCTAACAATTATATCTAAAATTATAAGTTTAATAAATGAGTTTTAGGTTATTTTAAATATAATAATAATAATAATAATCATTAATATAATTATATTATAGGGTTTTCTTTGATTTTATTTGGTTTTTATGTTATTGTTAAAAGATTTTCTAATCAATTTTTAAGACAATGATATTATAAATTTATATTTGATTTGTTTAAAGTCTATTAATAAATTTTTTAAAATTAAAGGTGTCAATAATATTCATAGTGGTCTTAACTTTTATAAAATGCAATAATTTTCGATAAAGATATTTTGTACGGTTGGAATCTTAAAATTGAAAATGTATTTACAAAATATTCATTAAAGCATGTGACATGAAAGTTTACAAAAATATTTTGTTTGCATTTTAAAATATAAGATAAAAAAGTAAAAATTTGTTAAAATATGAAGTTTATAATAATATAAATTTTTTTGACAGAATACTTAAAAAATAACACAATATTATAATTCATCTCATATAAAGTAAAATAAAACTGGAATAACACTTATGTTAAAAATAACTTAATTCAAAATGGTTAAGAGGCTTTTGTTTTATTTTATGCCATCCTACTCACTGTCTTCACAAATGTTAAGAATAGTTAATAAATGAAATAAGGGTATGGGATTAAGAAAACTTCAAATTCTGAATCCAACATTGAAACAAAAACTTTATAGCTTATCAACTTTAATGAGTAGTGGCAGAACCACTAACCATACTTATCACTCTTTCTATAATCAATCATCACTTTTTCTATCTCTTTATTAATGTGATTTTGTAATGGATAATTTGCCACTAACTGCAATTATCACTTTTTTCCATAGAACTATCACCTTTTTTTTTTTTTGTCTCTTTATTCATAGGGTTTTGTACTAGATAATTTCCCACTAACTATAATTGTCATTTTCTTTTTCTATCTCTTTATTCGTATGATTTTGTAGTACCTTATTTTCCTACTTAATGTTGGATAAACATACAATCAAACCATCATGTGCAATAAATGCTATAAAAATATAGGAAAAAAATATCATTGCTTTTAAAAATGAAATGAAAAATGTAAAATATATAATTTTCTGCATTTTCATTTATATACATTGAAAATTTTCCCATGGTAGAAATCTTCCATCTTTAATTGAAAGAAGAACTTACAAAACTTTTTGAAATGATTTTATCTGAATAACGAAAGAGATAATATCATTGAAAAGAAATCATAAATAAAGAAGAAGAAGAATAAGAAGAAATGGATTAAGATCGTTACTTGTGAAAAAATGAGTTAATTCAAAAAAAGAAAAAAAAAAATAAAAGAGTGTATCATTGAATTACATGCACAAAAATAATTATTGTAGAGTAAATAAAATATATTTTTTTAAAACATAAACTTTTTTAGATTATAGATCCAATCCAAAGTAGAATGAAAGGAAAAAGAAAATGGAATGTCATTGGTGAAGATGGAGACTTTTAAAATTTCTTAAGAGAGAAAAATGTTTAAAAAAATCAATACTCTTCAGCATCTTAATTTGTAGAATTTAAAAAATATATAACATTCCTCCATTGAAAAAAATAATAATTAAATTACACTTAAATAAATACATTGAAAAAAAAACAAATTAAATAGTTTTTTTTTTCAATTACTACAACATTAGCTATACTTTCAAGGTATTAGATGTATTGACTTTGTAGCTTGTTCTATTTTCTTGTCTTCTCGTTTACTTTGAATGACATTTTTTTTTTATTTAACTAAATAACTATAAAAATCAACAACGAGATTAAATCTCCAAGTAAATGAGCTAATTATATTGTATTTCGCAGCATGAATATATTAGGGTGGACCATCATGGTTTCTTTCGGAATGAACGCTTCCACAAGGTTTGACTCCGCACTACTTACTTTATACTAAGTCAAAATATTATTCTCCGTTAAAGAGGTATTTATTCATCGTTTATTCCAGTGAATATAAAATTAAAGTATATATTTCTATATTTGAGAATTATATATATATAATTCTCAAATAAATATGCATTTCATGATTTATGCAATTGGTTAATGCAGTGTGAGAATATCGAATGAACTAGGGGCACATCATCCAAGAACAGCGTTATTTTCTCTGGTGGTTGCTGTGATCACTTCCATTATGATTGGACTTTTTCTGGCTTTTGTTTTGATGGTCACACGAGATGTGTATCCTTCTCTGTTTTCAAACGACATAGAAGTCCAAAACTTAGTGAAGGAGCTCACACCATTGTTGAGTTTTTGCATCGTCATTAACAATGTTCAACCTGTTCTTTCAGGTAACATGTGTTCAAACACAGAACCATCCATTTTCCTTTCGATTATTGCATGTCTCACATTTTCAATTTTTTGCAGGAGTTGCCATTGGAGCAGGGTGGCAAGCTTTTGTTGCTTATGTAAACATCGGATGCTACTACCTTTTCGGAATCCCTCTTGGTCTCGTGTTGGGTTATAAGTTTCACCGAGGGATTAGGGTAAACAATGAGATTATGTGTATTAAACTCATTTATTTTTTGAAATAATTGCGTGATTTTTTTTATCGTATTGAGTTGTTTATTGTTGTGAATGAATGGATTTTAGGGAATCTGGCAAGGAATGATATCAGGGACTGTGCTGCAAACGATTGTTATTTTGGTGATGATTTACAAAACTAACTGGAATAGAGAGGTAAAATATTATTCCAATTAAATATATTTTTGTCCTTTAATATTTTTAGTGAAAATTGGAATTAGTTCCTCTTAAAAAAATTTAATCAATTCAGATTTTTATTTCTAGAAATGCATGAATATGTGTTAAACATTATAAACAAACTAAAATATTATAATAAAATGTGTTTGAAACATTAAATAAACCTAATACAAATTAATTAAAAAGACTATATTCACGAATTGAGTAACTAAATTGATTCAAGGTTTTTAACAAAAGACTAATTCCAATTTTCACTACAAGTTGAAGGATAAAAACATATTTAACCCATAGTATTCAAATATTTTTTATTATATATGAAAAATTGCTTTTGAGCATATAAACAATTAGTTATTAATTTGAAGTAACACAAAATTATAGGCCTCTCGTGCCGAAGATAGGGTTCAGACATGGGGTGGACAAAAAGTAGGGGACGACAAAGAAAACACAGAAGAAGAAACATGAACATTGCAGTCGAGAATTGGTACCATAAGATGAAGTATGACATTTCAACTCGGCTCAAAAAAGATTTACCGGTTTGTATAGGGTATTCACAAACTTTTAGGAATTTGAATTTCTTGCATTTCTAATTAATTTACTCTTCAAATGTTTTATTTAGATAAAATACTATGTTTTCGTCAAAATATGGAGTGTGTTTGAACGTGCTGTTAGTGAAGTGACGTCTTTGTGTCGTGTGGTTGATTATGAGGAGAAAAATTCTGGAGAAGATCTTTCAAGAACAGAATGGAGGTCACTGCAGAAGATTCTCGTATGGTTAAAAGTTAATTTAATTACAGTATCAAGGATATTGTTTTAATGTGAAAAACAATAATATGTGTTATCTTATTAGGTTGTACTATATTTAGTTAATGAAGATGTTTTCAATGTTTGCTTTCGAGAGTACAACCAACAATGTGTAGACATGAAAAGTGAAAAGATCATTCATTTGGAAAATTGTGAGGATGATCTCCTTAGTAAAGACTGTCCAAATTGACCAAAGTTTATGAATTACACTGCCCTACACAATGGTTTAGTGACATAAGATCCAACCAACCAAAATAAATTGATAGATGCTTGTAATAGCTCTAAAATTAATTAATTATTAAAAGGACTGAGTATGATAGATTACTCATAAACGTTGGACTTCCAATACAGTACCAATATTTTGAAGTCTAAACCAACATAGGACAGGTCTCATCAAAATAAGGAAATTGGACTTCTAAATATCATATTTTCAACCCCAATTCCAGCAGAAAATCTGCAACATGTTAAACAATTTTGTTGGGGGACTTCTCAATGATGTTTTCCTCACCAAAAGAATGTCTACAAAGGGTTTCTGGAAAACACGGGAATAAAACCTATGACTTCAAAAACCTAAATCTAAAACTGCGAAATTAATCTGTATCACAGCATTGCAAAAATCAAATTCTGCAAACACATGCATGCCGTATCACACAGCATTCAAGAGACTGCAACTGCTACCCCTCTAAAGCCTTGCCCACAATAGTGGTACTAACTATATTCAATTACAAATTTAACCACGCTGCAGTAATGTATCACAAACATTTACACCGATTCAGAATCCCACATCATAAAACAAAAATAACTCGCTCAACGACATTGCAATTCATCCCATCAATCATTATGCACGTAGAACACAGTAACCGAGCAGCCCAATTGATAAAACAAGACCAGATATCACAACTCCACAAAGCAAGCTATAATTAATTCTATAAATGTTCTAATTAGCTAAAGCAAGTTCATAAGATTTTAGGTCAAACTTTTGGCACAAATCTTTAATTAACCTAAATCCGAAAACACCAAATTAAAAGCACAATATATCACTTGCAATATATAATGTAAATAAATATCCGAAACATAACGAAAATAACACATTAACTTGCAATGTATGACAAAATTAAAAAACTGATTAGACCTAAGCGGTGAGAACAACAGCGCCACCAGCTTCCTTGATCTTCTTCTCGGCGATCTTCGAAATAAGCTTGGCTTTCACAACGAAGGGCTGGTTTTCGGGTAGGACGCCTTTCCCAAGGACCTTAAAGTATCCATGCTGTGTGACGTCGATGAGAGGGGCAGTGTCCTTGGATTTTAGAGCTTTTTCCTTTGCCTCCTGGGGCAGGAGAGACCAGAGTTTGTCAATGTTGACGATGGGGCAGTGGAACTTGTTGCGGAGCTTGTGGAAGTATCGCATTCCCACCTTCCCGAAGTAACCAGGATGGTACTTGTCGAACAGGATCCGATGGTGGTGCATGCCACCGGCGTTTCCCCGACCACCAGGGTGCTTACGGTGCTTTCCGATACGACCGTGACCGGCGCTCACGTGGCCGCGCTTCTTCCTGTTCTTCTTGAATCTGGTCGTCATTGCTCTGCTCTCTGTCTTCGGCCGCACGAGCTAGGGTTTGGTGATAGGCAAGATTTATTGAGTGGAGCTTTACATCTTTACTCCTAGGGTTTGGAGTTTGTTGGGCTTTTGTTACTAAGACTTAGTGGGCCTTACAAAATAGGCTATTATTACATTCTACAGCCATATTTTACTCTCACCCCCTTATTTTCAAATATTATTTTTTTGCCCTTTTCGTTTTATAAGTCTGTGAACTTGTCGAATGCATGTGTCATCGTAGCCCTAGCCCTTGCTCGTGGAACATCAGTACACGAAATACGTATTATTGTAGTTAACAAAAAAAATTCTTGTTCATCTCATTATTCGTTTTTTGGCAATTTATCTATGTAAACAAAAAAAAAAAAAAAACATAAATAAAAATATTAAGAAATAAGTTTTTGCCGTGCTATTTTTTAAAAATTTAATAAAATGGTAGATAAAAGAGGTAAACAAAATGGTAAAATATGAAAGATTTAATTAAGTTTCAAGATTCCGATAAATTTAATAATTTTTCATTGAGTTTTTATTAAATTTTTACATTTTATTAAATCCTAACAACATATATATTTTTAATTGTGTATTTTTCATTTAAATTTTTCTTAACTAATTTGTAATGTATTTGTCGAATGCTTCGGTAATAACCACGTCAAAAAATTAAGTGTCACGACATTATATTAAAATAATTAAATAATAGGTTTAAATATTATTTTGGTTTATGTTATTATCTAATTTATTCAATTTGATAAAATTTTTCTTTCAATTTGTCCCTGATTTACTAAATTATGTATAATTTCGTTTTTTTCATTCACGTAATTTAAATTGAGAATGACATAGTGTACAGACTGACACTATTCATATTACATGTACTGCTTTAATTATGATTGTTTGTGTTTGGTTAAAATAAGTTCCAATTTTAGTTAAGTTTATCCAATTTAGTGATGTCCTCCACTTCATTATCCTCAACCTTTACCACCTCACCATCACTCCTTCGTTACCCTCACCCTCCATGACCTTTTACCACTGCCACCACCATTATCGTTGCCACCATCGCCACCACCAAACTAAAATCATCACTACTACCTTACAACCACAACCACCACCACACTAAAACTATTACAACCATCACCACATAAAAACAATCACCACCACCAACACAACCACATCACCACACTAAAATTACATTCACCACCATCACAGTAAAACCCTACCACCGTGAGTGTTATTGTTAGTGGGTTTAGTGTAATAGTGGTGAATGTGATTTAAGTTCGATAGTGATGGTAGTGGTGGTGGTGATTGTGTTGGTAGTTGCATGGTAGTTGTGGTGATGGATGTTATTTTAATGTGGTAGTTGTGGGTTTGGTTTGGTAGTGACATTGTTTCTAGTGTGCAGGTGGTTGTAGTTGTGGTGACGGTGATTGTAGGCTGGTAGAGGTGGATTTAGTTTGGTGTTGGTGGTGGTGGCAACAACAATAATGGTGGTGGTGGTAGTGTTGAGGGTAATGAAGTGGAAGATATGATTAAATTGAACAAATTTAACTAAAATTTGGACTAATTTGAACAAAACACAAACAACTATAAGCAGTTCGCTTAACGTGAATCATGTCAGCCTTGTGCACTTTGTCATTATCAATTAAAATGGTGTCAACGAAAATGATGAAATTGAACGTAATTTAGCAAATCAAAAACCAAATTAAACGCATAAAAAAATGGGGATCAAATTGAACAAATTAGACTAAAATAATATTTAAACTTAAATAATAAAAACTCCATTGAAGATATATTTTTTAGCTTAGTAGTATATCATAAAAAAATTAATATTAAAAAATGTTTAATAGAGATTCGATTGTTGTTTTTCATAAATTTGAAATTTAATTAATCAATATAAAATTTAAAAGAAAAGAAAATTACAAAGCATGAAAAGAAGTAAAATAAAAAGGTTATAGTTGTTAAAGTTAAGTCAAAATGTATGTTGTCTGTTATGACAGTTATGTGTTGTTTCATTAGTTTTTTCAATTTATGTTTTCATATAAATGCTTTGTATTTTTGTTGGTTTCGACCAATGAGATAGGGGAACTTTTCTGTATCCCACGTGTAGCAACTCTATGATTTTATATGGTATCTAGAACAAGAACAATTCAAAAGGTAAACTCTGAAAATTGTGAGTGTTGAATAGATACATTGTTGTGAAAGGCAAGAAGACCAAGGTGTTGTGCGGGAGCAAGTGTCTTTTCCAAGATTAGAAGGGATTTTAAAAAATTAGGATTCAATTAAAATAATTTAGAAATTAAAGATTTAATTGAAATTTTATAACGAAAACAAAAAATTTCTCTACAATTAAACCAAATAAAAATGTTAAGAATTACATAACATATAACTCAATTGCAATCCAATGAGACAAGAAGATCTTGTTGACTTCCAAATGGTCAGAAAAGTGGAGACTTGTGATTTGTGATTTGTTTCCGAGTAACGTAAGCCATTGAATGATGTTTAAGGAATCCCAAAGGTAACTCCACCAGGTATGGAATTGTGCACGCCTCATTAACACAAAGAACGCTAGTAAAAACATTATTTGTAGACACTTCTTTTGACTAATTTCTTGCATTTCAATGTTAAACAATAATAATAAAAAAATGTGCACATCTTTAACGTATACAGTTAAAACAGGAACAAGGAATCAAAGAAAAATGTGAATAAAACACTGTTGTATGCATAGCAAGAAAAAAAAAAATCACGATGGTAAACGGCGTCGTTTGATGGCGTGCGTTTGTGGTGAAGCTAAGGAACAAGTATATTCAAGACTGAAGCTGAAGCAACCGTAACCATTTGATTTCCCTCTTCTCTGTTCTCCATACATGGTCCACAACAATATACACACTCCTCTCAAGCTCCCACCGTTATCCCAACCCCATCTTCCTCTTCCCACGCTCTTCACCACCATGCCTCTTCTACTCGCTCGCACCCCACCATCTTCACTTCCTCCAATCCTTCGCCACCACTACAACAACAACAACAACCTTCTAATCGCACCCTCTCAGAAGCGCGCCTCTCTCACTGCAGGGCCAATTCTTCTTCCCCGGCGCATTCTAGCATCACCGACTCTCAAGTGCGCCTCCATCAACGGAGTCTCCGTTCATAACACTCCAGAAGCTTCCACAGAACAAGTCTACGCCGGCGAGTTACTTCAGAGGATTCGTAAATGGCTCGACTTTTTACCGTCGATACTTCCCGGCGGGCGGTGGTGGGACTTCTCTCATGACGTCGACGTTCAGCTGGTGGCGCAGCCCGTGACCGTGTGGCGCGCGCTAGGCAAAATGTGGGAGCTTGTCGCGCGTGACAGATGGGTCATCATCGCTGCTTTCTCTGCTCTCATTGTTGCTGCTGTGAGTACCTTTTTTTTTTTCTTTGCTGTTTTTTTTATTCGGTTTTGTGCCCATTTTGCGTGGTTCCAAGGTGGGGTCAAAGTTGTGAGCTTTTTCTACGTGGGTTTCAGGTTTCGGAGATTTCTATTCCGCATTTCTTAACGGCGTCCATCTTCTCGGCACAGGGCGCGGACCTTGCTGTTTTTCATCGGAATGTGCGCTTGTTGGTTCTGTTGTGCGTGACTTCGGGAATATGCAGGTCAAAATCTTGTATGGTCGAATCTCCCTTCTACTTGCTGAAAGTGATATGATTTTTCTTTTTCTTTCATTTGTGAGTCTTAACTGCTGGTGCTGAAAGAACCTTCCATAAGAAAACGCAATGGATTTGCTCTTTAATCCTTTTATCGTTAACCCAATCATAAAGCTGATGTTTGACTTTAAGCTTGTGTGGTTGGTTCCACATTCGAGTGGCTTTTCACGGTTTACCGAGAAGCTAGTAGTTATAAACTTGTACAGCATGCTATTAAAATTGAAATTTTTTTTGTTACGTTCAATGATGCTCTTAGTTCTGTGTCATTTGAAACTTGTTATGTTACCGGCGATATATGAGTATTCGTAACAAGCATTTTCCTGTGCTTCAGTGGGATACGAGGTTGCTGTTTTGGCATTGCAAACATGATTCTGGTGAGTTTATCTGTCTGATATTTGGGGATGGGGATTCTGTGGTCCATGTAAAATCCTTTAGAGCATAATGGAATAAGAACTGCAGTTATCAAATTAAGACCATGTGCTTCAGCAGTGGCCATGCTGTAGCTTCCCCGTTCCTGATGCTTTGACTTTTTTGTTTTCTTCAACTCTTGAGTGTAAGTGACCTTTCAAACTTGGAAATATGTGCAGGTTAAGAGAATGAGAGAAACTCTATACTCTTCTCTTCTACTGCAGGTTTGCCTGCACTTAGTAACTGATTCTCTTGCTGCATTCATTTATTTCCTTTGTTTGGTATATGATTTAACTCATTCAGCAGTTTCCTTATTGTAGGATATATCGTTTTTTGACAATGAAACGGTAGGTGATTTGACAAGTAGGCTTGGGGCTGATTGTCAACAAGTGTCAAGAGTTATTGGAAATGATCTTAACTTGATATTGCGCAACTTTCTTCAGGTTGATTTAGTTTTGATAGATGTAATGCAAGTAAAACTCACCTCACATATTAGAAGCTTTAATTGTTTTTTCTCATCTTGTTAGGGTGGAGGTTCATTAATCTACTTGTTGATTTTATCTTGGCCACTTGGTTTATGTACATTGGTGATATGCTCCATATTAGCAGCAGTTATGTTACGCTATGGAAGGTAAACTTATGGTTAATTTTCTTCAAATTCATCCTTTCAAAAACACTTTATTTTTCATTTGTAGTTTCCTGCCATTGACTAGTTCAGGCAGCATGCTTGATGATGAAAATATCAACCAGAATGTGGATCAATGTTAATCATGTTGAATTTTTCTTAATTAAATCAATTAGTAGACTCTAAATAAATAATTCTCATCTCAAGAAATGTCTCTGTAAAAGCTAAAGGGCTCTGCCTTCTCCCCAAAATCTGCTACAATGGTGTTATTGAGGATTTGATATATTTATAAATTTGTAAAAGCGAAATTTCAATGCTTTTAAGATCCCTTGCAGGCTTCTTCCGCTCTCCTCGTGTTTCCTTTATCCTACTGGTATTGATTTGGTCATATTTTTTTTTTGTGTAGTTACCAGAAAAAGGCAGCAAGGTTGATCCAAGAAGTCACTGCTTCGGCAAATGATGTAGAATAAGATATCTTGTATTATACTATAATTTGCTTTATATTTCCTAAATTCAATTGTAGTAACAACTTTTCTCATAGGTAGCTCAAGAGACATTCTCTCTTATTAGAACTGTACGAGTTTATGGAACCGAAGAAGAAGAATATGGAAGGTGATGATCCTATCACAATTATGTCATTTATTATTTTGTATTCCAGTTATTTCTCTGCCATAACACACACATGCTGTCCATTTCTATCTACAGGTATAATTGGTGGCTAGAGAAATTAGCTGACATCAGCTTGCGTCAAAGTGCTGCTTATGGAGTTTGGAATTTTAACTTTAACATCCTTTATCATTCAACTCAGGTATAGCTAAGGTTTTCTAAAATCATATATTTATCCATTTTATTTATTTATTTATTTTTATTTTTTTCCTTTTAAGCCTGCAATCTTGTTGTTGGAAGAAAGCTTGCTAGAATTAGTAATCAATAAACGTTTGAAGTTTAGTTAACCTTTATAATTGACTTGTTCTCTTATTGAAACATAAAATCTTATAGGTCATTGCTGTGCTATTTGGAGGAATGTCTATTCTTGCGGGTCATATCACAGCTGAGAAACTTACCAAGTTTATTCTATACAGTGAATGGTTAATCTACTCTACCTGGTGGGTAGGAGACAATATATCCAATTTGATGCAATCAGTTGGAGCTAGTGAAAAAGTATTCCATTTAATGGATCTCTCCCCTAGCAGCCAATTCACGGAAAGAGGCAAGTGTTTTTGGACTCAAATATTTCATTTGAATAAACACCTTTCATATTAGCTTAGTCCTTTTTGTGCTTCTTTTTGTTTTTTCAAGTCATCACCTATCCAGAGACTGGCTAGTCCTTGCATGTTCAATTCTTATTCTACTTGTACACTGAGCATGGATATTTTCCTTAGAAATGTGAGAGATAAATTATGATTTCATCAAACTATGCAATAAGCAAACTTTGTAGTTTACTCTGAGGAATAAGGATGCTCACCCTTATACCAACTATAATTGTTTTAAAACTGTAGATACTTGCAGTGATACTTACTTGACAATGGTGGTCATCGTAAGCAATATAGGATTTTTGTGTTAAGAAAAACTAGCTACGCCTGTAGTGAACTGACTGGGTCATCAAATGCAGTTTCCTGCAGTTATGTCATGTGCCGCTCCCAATTTATTATTCAACTACAGCATGTGCATCTATTGTTATTCCTCTACCAACAACATTACATCGATGAATAAATAACTAGAGAAAGTGAAACATAATGAATTCCTGCATAACTTTTTGTTTGTTTTAATTTGACTATATTGAAGTTTGGGTGTAACTTTGTTTCAGGTATAAAGTTGCAGAGGTTAATGGGGCGTATTGAGTTTCTAAATGTATCTTTTCACTATCCTTCGAGGCCAACGGTAGATCTTTATTTCTCACACCTTCACTTTACTTTAGAGTTGAAGCTATTTGATTCCGTCAGTGTTCCTCAGTTACTTCACTGAAGGATGAATCCTGCTACAATAGGAATAAAAAAGTTCACTGCTGAGATTTTAGGCACACCCCTCCCCTAAACAAAGTGGGTGCATAAACTGTTCTCTTTATAGTAGTGTATGACTGGAACTTGTGCATGTATGCAATGAAGTTGTACAGCGACTTACATTTAAGAAAATCATGTTCAATAGAAAAATATGCTGATTGAATTTTAAAAATAAACTGAAATTATTTAATCTGACTGTGCATCTATGTGGGATTAAGATTGTCAATGTTATTTGTGAGGTATACTGGCTTAAGTAATGGCAGATATTGTAACAGGTATCTGTAGTGCAACATGTTAGCTTTGCAGTCCATCCTGGTGAGGTGGTTGCAATAGTAAGAAACCGCATCTCATCTCTTCAATTCATTCTTTCCATGCACTATGGATGAGATAATCTGCCGTTTCCTTTGACTTGTGTCATAGGTTGGACTTAGCGGTAGTGGAAAAAGCACATTGGTGAATCTTTTGCTCCGTCTCTATGAGCCTACAAGTGGTCAGGTAGAGTTCGTTTATCTCATTAGAATCGAGTGGACTTATATGGTTGGCTTAAAAAATTATTGGATTTACAGAAATTGATATGAAAAAGAAAAAAGGATACTGAATTTTATTATTAATGGAAGAGAAGAGGGACTGTTTTTGTTTTTTCTACCTCTATTCATTTGGCTAAAAGGAAATTATCTCTCTGCCCTAGTAAGATGACCATCTCTTCATTTGATAGTTCACATGACATAATTTGATTAATCTCTAGACAACAAGAAGTTCTGAGAGAACTACTGTTTTTTCATTTCCTGCTTTCTGAGAATGGATATTGACTAGAGATTTCTTTCATAGAATTAGAATTATATATGTAGCACCTATTACCAGTTAGGCTGCCTGGCAGTGTTTTTAGAGCTGATAGTACGTTCCTTTAATATAATCATGACACAAAGTTTTGTTGCAGATTTTGGTAGATGATACCCCTATTAAAGACTTGGACATCATGTGGTGGAGAGAGAAAATTGGATTTGTGGGCCAGGTTTATGTCTCCAGCCTAGTTAAAATTCAGAGAATATATATTTCCTTTCTCTTACCAAAATTTGTTTGTACAGGAACCCAAACTCTTCCGAATGGATATTAGTTCAAACATCAAATATGGATGTAGAGATGTAAAGCATGAGGATATTGAATGGGCTGCAAAGCAAGCCTATGCCCATGACTTTATCTCAGCACTTCCCAATGGTTATGAGACACTTGTTGATGATGATCTGTTAAGTGGAGGACAAAAGCAGCGAATTGCTATTGCTAGGGCCCTTCTTAGGGACCCAAAAATATTGATCCTTGATGAAGCCACCAGTGCACTTGATGCTGAAAGTGAGCATAATGTCAAGGTGGGCCACTGAAATTACTAGAAGCCAGATTCCATGCTAAATATTTAACTAAAGATTGCAAAGATATTGATCCTTCAGTTTCCATAATATGTAGGGTGTACTTCGATCTGTGAGAAGTGATTCTGCAACCAGGAGTGTCATAGTCATTGCACACAGGTGATAATTTTCTTGTCAGTGTCAATTAACTGAATTAAGTGGTGTTCCGACTATTAGTTTTGAAGTGTATGGACTGCCTTACAGGCTTTCTACCATACAAGCAGCTGACAGGATTGTGGTGATGGATGGTGGTCAAATTGTTGAGGTTGGTAAACTACTGATTCATTTTGAATGCTCTAAAATTTCTAACATTGAAAAACTCATACAAAAGGTTAGGTTGGAAAGTTATGTACTGTGATTATGAATTTGATTCTTCAAACTCTTGTGCGAGATCGTGATGGATATCATCGTAGGCTAGGACCATGAAGCAGTAATTGTTCCCATACTTCTTTTTAGCTTAGGCTGAGCCATTGTTTGTCAGAAAGGTTGTTTCCAAGACTGGAAAAAGACCATTTATAGGGACAAGACTGTTTATCTACCATTCCTAGCCTCCACTTGATCGGAACCTCCTAGACTAGAGTGGATTTTCAAGTTAGAGAAGTTTTTCGATTCACAACATACGCCCAATGATGAGAGAGCGACATTGTTGCAATTCATTTTGAGAAGGACATTTTCTCTTGGTTTTAGATGCCCTAACAACTCCTTGTAGTTTGTTCGTGGACAAAGTTAATGTGAGCTTTAGAAACCCTCCCCTTGTAATTGCCTGATGACTAAGTTGTTTAAACTACTACAAATTGATACAATCTCTGAGTATTATCTTAAATTCATGTCATTAGCTAAATAGATCAAATAGGTTGACGGATGAGGCCTCGTAAAATTGCTTTTTCAGTGGCCTTCAATATTGAGAGCAATGGCTTCAGCAAAATTATACAAGGATAGACATACGCCTGCTGTTAAACCTATTCGATGTTATTCCCCAATATCATCTCTGTCTTACTCCTTCCCAGAATCAGTCCAATCAAGTTGTTAAATTAATGTTACCACCCTTGCTACCTACTCCTTTTGAACAACCACTAAGAAATGGTAATGTAAAAAAAGTTAGTCCTGCTAAGATGCAAATGCATAGAGTGAAAGGATTATCTTATTTTTGTGATGTGAAGTTTTCTTTTTATCTTAATTATAATAATGATCCATCACCTGATTTCGACCAATTTGTTCATAATTATGGATCTGTGTTGGATGATCATCATTGGTTGGTAAATGATCTGAACTGAAGGGTGGCACAGCTGTCGGTACTATGGCTTACATAGGCAGCGTTTCTCTTTGTAAATTCATAGAATAAGACTTCTTAAACATCCCGTGCATTATTGAAACTGTTAGGACTTAAGTGTTTGAATAATAGCCGATGCTTCTTTTTTTCACAACCTTTATTTGCCATTATTGGAAGCAGAATTTTTCATTGACATCTGTCCATGCAGATTGGAAGTCACAGGGAACTTCTCTTAAGAGATGGTTTGTATGCACGGTTAACTAGGAAACAGGCTGACGCCATGGCATGATTTGGGTTTCAAAAGCAGATATTTTATCTTTCTTCTGGCTTCAATTTAGAGCCAGTACAGTGAGACAGCAACTATTTTTTTCCTTGTTGCTGATCAATGTATTTATAGTACCATACAAGAAAATTGGAAAAGTTCAGCAAAGAAGAAAGCTGCAGAAGTTTATTGAAAATCCATAGCGGCTTCTGAAAGATTTCACCCTATCAGGTTCCAAGGCAGATTCAAAGGCAAACGTAACTATGTTATTGGCGGCATTCATAGTCAAGATGCTGAGAATCGTCAGATGACACTGCCGATAACCATATAGATTGTTCATTTTATACATGTAATTTAATTATTTAACTCTTGATGACATTTTCTTTGAAAAATACCACCTGCCCCTGTTTCATGACACTTTGTACTCATAATATATTGAAATCTATAAAATTTGAGTTTTCAAAAAATGGAGAACTTTTCATGTTAAGAGATTATTGCAACAATTTTTAGCTTTTCATGTCTCCTGTGGAGAAATCAACAAGGCAGCAGAATCTTCAGGCTGATCTAAGCAACAAAAATTCCTTTACATATATATACGACGAGTCCAACAGCTTGGTGATTTCTTATCTGTGGAACAACCTTGAACAAACTTGGCATCGTCTTTCTGTGACAGATATTTATTTTATTTACTTTCAAATGTTGCTTCCTCCCTCAGAATATTATGTCATGAGAAAATGTCGAGGTAGCCAGGTTTTCAGCAGCAAGTTCCTAATACAAGAATGTGCCTAGTGCAGCATCAAGTCAGGAGTTAATTTCGAACATACAAAGCCTCGTTTTCATCACTCTCGTGTGGTGAAAATATCAAGTAATAATACACAGCCGGCCATAAGAAACAAAAGTCGCCAATAGTACATAATATTTAAAGGGTATTTCACTTATTCTCATTCATTCAAGCCATAATATAATTCCACATACTGTGGCGAGGATGAAGCATTTTGACTGCACAACATTCAGTTGCACCACGCTATGCTGAAGCGTGTTGTGCATTCGTTAGGCCTAGTGGAGAACACTGATAAAAATCCAACAAAGAACAAAGCGAGAGGAACCAAGACATTTCTTGAGGTTGATTTGCAAACAAAGGATCCATATGTGAGGATAGTTCATGAGGGTGGACAACAAGAGATATATCATCATGCATTTCCAGCATCTGTGTTGATGACTAAATACCCCGGAATGTGTGTTGCAAGAGCACAAGTCTTCACTGCTCCTCATCATTCAGTTCTAAGGCCTGAAGAGCATTTACTACCTGGTCAGAAGTATGTCATAATCTCATGTAGAAAGGTGGAGAAGCTGAAGCGTAAACGTCATCAGCAAGCCGAAACCAAAGAGCACAATGGGGTGGTAACATTGGAACCAAACATCATTAGGAAAGAGAATGACAAAAATGTTGTAGCAGGCCATGAGAATGATGAAGTTAAAGAGGCTAATGGGCAAGGAGGAAAGAAAGTGGATGTAGAGATGAATGTGTCTCTATGTGGAGGGGATGTGGAGGAAGTTCATTGCTTTGCAAAGGATTTTTATGTTGCAAAGGTTAAGTCAACAAACTATTCAAGAAAAAAAGGAATAATAATGAAGAAACCATTTTCTCCACCTCTTCCTAAGAGAAGATCACAGTGGAGTTTGGGATGGCAACCCAGCCTTTCCACAGTGCAAGAGCTCTCTCCGTGATATTTTTATGGCTCCTCTCATACAACTTCTGTTGCTGTTGTGATCAGGTATTATGCAGGCTTACCATTTTTTAATGTTGCTAATTTATACATTGGATATTTGGTGGACTATAGGCCTAGGTTTATGCTAGAGGATATTATTTTAGATCCTCAAAGTAAATAACGTGTATATTGATGCCATCTACAATGTGTTTTTTTCTTTTTCTTATGTTGTTTGTGGTTTACCTTCGAGATACTGACATGTGTAGTGTAATAGTCTCCATTTCACGATTTTGATGGTGACTTTGGTACCAAGTTAATTTCATGCATGTATTTTACATTAAGAATGCAAAATGATTTTGAACATCAAAATACTATGCGTTATATCAGAGACCAAAAGTAGTTTCCCGTTGCCATCATATGTTATATTCCAACACATCTTCTGTCCTCTGGTATAGTGTTGTTACAGAAAATGATTTTTTTTTTTTTATAAATATTATGTTGACAAAATTGACAAAGTTATTAAATAGAGTAATTTTTTATTTTTTTTATGGAAGTTACAAGAATAAAATAATAAAGTTTTAAGGTTTTTTTTACCAAAAATTATATCTAAAGTTATAAAAAAAAACTTTATAATCCTTCAAGAATCCATTATTCTTTGATGATTAAGAAAGTAATGAAATTAACACCGATTTTTTAATAATCAAGAGAAATTTATGATGAGCAAGATTTATAATTTATTCATTTTTAATAATATTGAAGAAATAAACTTTTAATTTTAATTTTTAAGTTTAAATTTAAATTTATACATTTTTTATACTTTATGATTTTTTTTTTAATTTTTTGATATTGTACTTATTACATTCAATATATTTTAGATTAATTCTATTGTCGTATATAATAATGTTAGATACATCATACATGTATCCATAAACCATACACCTAATTAACTCAAAGTTGACATATGGTGAAGTAAAAGGAACAAACATTGAATGTAACGTTGATGCTTTCCATCTAGGTAGCATGCACTTTCAATGGAATAAGTAAATAACAGAAGTTATTTATAATAATATATAAAGAGTTTTTTTATTTTTTGTTTATACTTTTAAATATCAATTTTATTTTTTAAAATATAATTATTTATTAAACTTTTAAAAATTAACCATTACTTTTATAAGTTTTTTTGTAAAATCGTCTATTTCTGTTATTATCTTTTTTTTTAATTATTAATAGTTATTCTCTCATTTTTATTAATACATTTTATTCTATCTTTAATAAATATAATTTTACTTTATATATTAACTTAACAACATTATCTTATTATCACCTACTAATATAATACCATCATATATTTAGAAAACACATAAACATACGACGTGCTGGTATATATTATACGATTCAAGTAAGAGATTAAGAGCAACTTCCTAAGGAGTTAAAATGGTGCAAGCAATTGGTTCATTTAATAATATGCTTGAATGGTGGTCCACATAGCATTGAGAGCCTCGATCAACCCAATGAAATTTCGATATCGTTAATATTTATATAATTTATATTTATTTTTTCTAAATCATATTTATTTATTTTTCTCCATAAAAATAATTTTCTATTCATATTTTTCGATATTTAATTTTTAATATTTAACGTTATACCATAAAAACATAAAAACTTATTGCTTAGAAATTATGAAAAGCCAGAAAACCAATCATAAAAAGAGAGATACAATTATATAGACTAGGTAAAGCCAATCATATAAAGAGATATATGTTATGCATGTGACAAATCTCATTGGACCACCACAATCTTTTTTTTCTCTAAATAATTTCTTTCCACTCATTAATTAAATTAAATTATCTTCTTTCGTTCCTTCAAGTTGATCCCAATTCACAAGACAAGAACTTCACTCATTTACGTCATCAAGGATCCGAACCACAGGGGTGTGGCCCAGACCATCACACAGCCCATATCACAGGACAACCTAGAAACATATACTAAATAATACTTCTAAACTGAAAATTATACTTTTATTTCGATACTATACATAATAAAATAATTTAATAAATATTAATTTGTATTAATACAATAAAACTCAAATTTTAATTGTAAAAATATAAAAATATATTTGAAATACCGTTTGAGTTGTGCATGTATCCATATCCCATTCCAATATTATTGAATCCTTTTTGGATTGCAGCATATGTGATCACCAAGTGGTGCAACAGGAAGATCCAAGGTATATTCCAGAATATATATATATATATATATATATATATATATATATATGAGACTTAAAAGTTTTTAGATACAATTTATGTGACTGTGTCTGAGTCTGAAACATTCCTTTGTTCAGATTTGAAGAATGAATGTGTTTGTGAGATATGGTGGTCTGAAATATGTGAGGATGAGGAATATTGTAGGAGTAGATGGTGAATGTCACGTTCATTCCTCCGTCAGCATTGCAATAAGTGTAAGTGAATAAAAGTGAGGCTCCTCGTCTTTGAAATTAATTATTAGTATAAAAATATTATTAAGTGTTAATATGATTTTAATTTTTAAACTAAGTAAAATTAAAATTTGTCTATATTTAAATTAATATAATCTTTTTAATTTAATAATTTTAATTTTGTTGCATTTGTTAATTTAGTCTGAAACATAGTTTAGACAAATCACTTGTCGTCCTAAAATACTACGGTTAACACATCATTTTTTCTATTGCAGTTAGATTAGAAAGAATAAATCGATCGCTTAATGTTTTAATCTGGAAACGTATTTAATTATATTCTTAATTAATCATCACTTTGGTTAAACTATTATTTAATGGGGTTAATTGGTTTCTATTAGACTCCATTTATTTTGTAAATTGTAACTCCTATAATTGAGAGTTTCTTTTCTGGATTTTTATAATAATCGGAAAAAATGATTTTTCTGAAATTTTTTTCAATATATATGGTGATATGTGGAAAGAGATAGGAGTGGAAGAATAGATAGGCATGATTGAAGTTTATTTGTCACATGTGCATGGGTGGATGACCCATAGACCTGGAAGCACATGGTGGTCTTCATTGCAACAAATTCTATTCATATATAGAGCTGGATACAGACTCAATAACATGTTTAGTTTAGAATTTGGGTTAGATTTCATTTTTTTTTAATTAATTTTAACTTTATAATAAATATTTTCAATTTTCAATTTGACACTTTTAATTCTTCAAAAAATTTCAATTAAGTTTTGTTACTGTTTAAGTTTCCATATTCTCTGTAACTGCAAAATCAATAATATTACTATTTCAAGCGTACAAAGTTGTGTCTCTACAAATAATTTATATACCGCATTTTTCCTTAAAAATTAACTCTAAAAAGAAGTATTAAAAATTTAGCCATATTGTTTAGAATATTCTGAAATGTTAACATTTTGAAATATAAAACAATTGTTTTAATGCAATGTGAACTAGGCAAAAATAAAGGGAACATTTATTTCTAAATTATCTGGATAGCAAGCATTATCCGTTTGAAAATAAAATAAAAAATAAAAAAGAAATTGGGAGAGTGAGGGAACGTAACAGTGTGACCCCATGAAGATATGTTGGAGTTGATGGGACGAAAATTATCAGCGCCCGGGGACATCATCATCATCATCTACGATTAATTGCACGAAAATGATAAAAGTGAAATGAAATTAATGTCATTCAATTTTCATTTTATAATCTACATCACTAGGGTAGTCCATAAAGCACATTTAATTAGTAGTAACAATTACATTATGCAAGTTAAATTTAATGTTTAACATTATTTTTCATTTCTTCAGACTTATAGTTATTGTTAAAATTTTTAACATAATCCTGCTCAATTACTCATTTTAACATATCGAGCTTGTTTTGGCCACCACAGATCAAAAGATAAGACAAAATAGAACTTTAGACTATACCTGTTAAGCATTGGGACCCATCTTCTTACATTGTGGCATTATTTATTTATTTATTTCTAAATTATTGTGCCATTATTCCTTTATATACTCCAAAATTCATAAAGTTAATAACGTCCCTGAATTATTGGTCAAAATTCTTACAATATTTTTCATAGGTTTTCTTTTCCCTTCATTGCCGGACTCCTCTTACAATATTTCTAACGTGTCATATCTTCCTTTTTCTCTGTTTCATGCCTTCACACATGATATTTATTTCTAGATATTGTTGTAATAAGTGACTCAAAATATGACCAATTTTTTTTATTATAAATAAAAAATATATTATTAGAACAAATAAAATGTTTCATTTAAAAAGTTTGTATACACATGAAAATAGAAATAAAAGGCACAACAATATAATTTCTACTTTTCTAATCTCTAAGGGCGTGTTCTTTTGTGTAGATGGATATGGGAGAGAGTGTGAAGATGAATTTGTGTAGATTTAAGTGGATGGATATTTGTGTTTTTTTGAGTGGATTTAGAGAGTAAAGTGAGTGAATTTGGAGATAATTTTTATGAAAGTTAGTGAAAGATTTGATTGATGTGATAGATAAAATTATATGTTAAAATAGATATATTTATTAAGTTACCATAATACCCTTGTGTAAAAAGGAGAATGATTTTGTAATTTGATGTTATAAAAATAATTTTAATTAATTAATACGAATTAAAAAAATATTAAAATTATATAAAATTTTAAAATAAAAAAAATTAAATTTTTATGAATGTAAAAAAAATATATAATTAAACTTTTTAAAAAATTATATAATTAAATTTTAAACTAAAGTTAAATAATGTTAAAAAAAGTTAAAAAAATTTTAAAAAAAAAGTCAAAAGAAGTTAAGAAAAAGATCAAAAAAAAAAAAAAAAACCAACCACACCCACC
>Ga0214542_1001121_pt1 | contig 53797 bp, 40 predicted proteins | sample CNSS1metaG_FD_160096 | JGI IMG/M metagenome (GOLD analysis project Ga0214542, IMG submission 160096) | Root nodule microbial communities from cowpea collected in UCLA plant growth center, Los Angeles, California, USA - CNSS1 | ecosystem: Host-associated > Plants > Roots > Nodule | place: USA... | reverse complement strand
CCACGTCTCACTCTCCACAACTTCCTCATTTAAATCAATTTTTTCTCCGACCACCCTCAATCCTAACCCTAAACAAACGTCTAATAAACTAAAGTCCACCACTTCACCACCAACATCAAAACCACCCCTTCTTTCAACCCATTTAATACATAATTGAGATAAAACATTTCTACTTATCTTCAATGATTGCTTTAACATGGGAAACCACCAGAACGGGGTGCTTGCAATATACTCCTTTTGTGCCACAGTTAACTTTTCGTTCAAAGCACCAATGCACTTCGCTTTACAGCAATGACGAAAATACATATCTGTAAAAAATCATAATGTTACGAATTTCACAAATATTATATACATTAAATGAACAATTATTTCACCACCTCAATCAATTATTTCAACACCCAAACTGCCCTGTTTTGTACACTGATGAAAACAAAATCATCAATACACCCAAATGGAAATTTGACTTTACTGAACCAAAAGCTCAATACATGATTCCATGATTGGGAAACCCTACAGATAAGTAAAACCGAATTCAAATCGCACAGTTTCTGCCATATAAGAGGTTATTAAAAAAATCAACGATTAACAAATACATTAAGGCCAGAAAAAGGTTTCTATCCACCGTGGTCGTTGTTGTGTGCCGGAAGTCTTGGATTTTTGGAAGCCCCAGTGGCCGTCTTCTAAAAAAAGCACTAACTCTGAAAACTACGCCGTCGATGAGTTCTGGTCAGACACCTGTTCTCCGGCAACCACAAAAGTCTTCTTCTATGGCTTTTGATCTCTCTCTTTCCCTGTTTCTCCAACAACTGGGCTTTACCCACACGTTCCTATCTCTTTGTCTGCAACGCCTTCCTCTGCCTCTACTCTGACTTTCTATCTCATGCTAACTCCACCCTGCAAGGGCTTCCGATCGCCTTTCTCTCTCCCTCTCTCACCAACACTACCAAATTTTCCATTTTATCTTACTTTCTCTCTCCACGTCTGCTTTAGTTTTGCCAAAATGAATTTACAGCATAAACTTCCAAGCATGTGACCATGGGTTCAGTTTCATTTAAAAAAAGTAAAAATAAAAGAAAAAAAGGGTGTCACGCCACCCATGTCAAAAATGAGTTCGAATTTTATGTTCGAATATCATTTTCGTTCTTTTTATTCTGCTCATTGGCTCTGCTGTCACCTCCCATTTTCATATTTCATTTTCTTTTTCTTCGGATTCATACAAGCGTGGGTGAGCAGCATAAGGGTCTTCCCAATTATCTTAATTTTCGTTTATGTTCTTTCAACGGAACTTGCTTTTCTTCATCTTCTTCCGAATTTTCTGATTAATCTTTATGGCATTGCACGCACACATAGTATAGCAAAGTCAATGGACGCCTCAAAAGAAAACCGTCTGCCCTCTTCAGATCTTCAAGGTTGGTTCCTTCCTTATCCATTCTTTTCTTTTTAATAATAATAATACTTGGATACGAGGATGAGACTGAGTTTTCGTTGTTTTTAATGTTTCTCCTTTCCTTGAATCACAAAGGGCATCCAAGAATGGAGGAGAATCTGAAGCCCATCCATCACCGGTTGCCTCTCTGTAGTATCAATCAGAATTTTATGCCTAACAGAAGCCCTGTTCCTTCTCGTACACTTTGAAACCAATCTCTCTCTCTTTGTTTGTCTTTAAGTTTGACAACACTTCGATATACGTTCATCATCTTTTTTTGAATTTCTTTGATGATGCAGCAAGAGCAAAGGACACACAGTTCTGCATCACCAACCCCCTCATCCTCATGTACTCTTCCCTCTCCATAAACCACATGTGGATCATTTTATTTTTTATTTTATTTTTTAAAATTTGTTTACTCACTTGTCTTTCCTATCTATCCTCTTATGTAAGGTAACTAAGAAACAGAACATGTTGGTTCCCAACCCGAGTTACGACTTAGACTATGAAACCATAGCTATCGACGACGATGATGATGTCGGTGACAATGCAGTTCCAGAATTTGTCAAGCATATTGAAGCCATGCCCGACGAAATAGACAGGATTCTCAGTCTTTGAACGTTTTCTTGAAGTTGGGGCTTTGTTTTGTCGGTTGGAAGATGTTAGAAAAGGGCCCTGATTTCATTAATGAGAGGATGAGAGCCATTCTTGTTGACCGGCTTATTGAGGTACATTATTTACATTTCCATGTTGATGTCAAGGGTTGTTGAAGTTAGCTTCTCAAAACTTAATAAAGCTTTTAACGGGCTTCTAACAGGTTCACTAAAAATTTGAGCTTTTGGAGGAGACATTGTTCCGTACTGTCAATCTCATGGACAGGTTCTTGGAGCGTGTCAAGCAATGATCAGAAAGAAACTTCAGTTAGTTGGCGTAATAGCTATGATAGCTTGTAAGTATGATGAGGTAAGGGCTTAGGGGTTTAGGTGTATGGGGGTGTTGGGTGTTGGGTCTAGGGACGGGTCGGGGGACCCGGGGTCAGGGAACCCCGGATCGGTCGACTCGGTACGGTCGGGGGACCTAGTTGGAATCGGGTCAGTCGGGGAACTTGGGGTTGATCGGGGGACTCGGTATGGTCGGAGGCGTTGGGACTAGGCGCTGGAGTTCGGGACCTAGGGACGCGTCGTGTCGTGCCAGCGCGACTGGAACCCGGGGGCGCGCCGTGCAGTGATGGGACAAGGGGGAGGTGCCGTGCCGGGACCCAGGGCATCATGTTGGGACACGGGAGTCGGGGGCGCGTCTTGCCGGAACCTGGGGGGTCCCCACCCGGGGTGGCGTTGCCCCACCCGGCCAGGACGCGGGGCGCGTCAGTGCCCGGAAACGCGCATCGTGTCGGAACTTGGGGACACGCCCGGCGAGGGCGCGTCGTACCGGGACCCGACGTGCCCAGAAACGCGTGTCGTGTCGGAACTTGGGGACACGCCCGGAAACCGAGGGCGAGGCGTGTCGTACCGGGACCCGAGGCGCGCAAGTACCGTGCCGTGCCAGGACCCGCGCCGGGACACGGGGGATTGGGACACGGTGGCGTGCCGGGACCTGTGGGCGTGCCGTAGGGGGACCTGGAATCCCCTGTTGCGCCAGAGGACGCCCCCGGGACGAAGATGAAGGAGGTGTGTGGGGATCTAACAAAAAGTTAATAACATTTTTTTTATCCGATATAGCATTATTTATTAAAGAAAAAAGTTAACAACATTAACTTCACTTCATTATATCCACATTTTTAATTTAATACTTTAATAAATAATTGTCATTTCAAATTAATAATTAACTTGTCAATTTTATCAAATCACTATTGTTTAAATTTAATCACTGTTTTTTAAAACTTTAATTATTTGTTATCAAATTGAAATAACTTAATTTTTGTTATTATAGAAACAATAAACACACTATTCTATACTGGTTTTAGACTCTTTATGCTTGACGTTAAGTTAAATTAAAAAAAATCAATCTAATAAAAGTGAAAATAATACTGAATTAATACTGAAAAACTGATTAATACATTAATCATATTAATCTGCCTTGCCTTTTATGTAATTTTTTTCTTTTTTTGTTAATTTATTTTACTTAATTTTCACATTGGATTCTAAATTTTCCTAATAGACAGCCGATGCAGATGCTAAAGCGAGGATATCAACTAATTAGCAATTGGAATACATCTAGTGTCAACATAGGACAACGAGGTTGTCGAAAACAAAGAAATAGGGGAAAATATAAAAGGCACGACGAGACTCTAAACTTTTATTTTCGCAGTTCATTCATGTAAATATTTTAGGAAACAGGAATTCGGTCGTATACAACCATCAAATTCAGAGGACGGAGTAAGTTCTCCTCAAGTCTACGTACAGGTTACTCCTGCCACTATGAAAAATGACAAAAACAAAGACGCATGGGACACAAATATACCCCAAAAATAATTTGCCACTTCAACCATGTCTTATCATCATATTGAGAAGAAGAAAAAAAAAGGAAAAGAACTTGACAACCAAGTAACATTAGTAAAGAACGAATAAATAAGAAGCTCGCGTCAGAAATCTGCAAAGGCCGCAAAAAGATCACCATTGATGTAATCGTTGTCCACCAAACTGACCAAAAAGTAGCTTCCACCCACCTGTGACACAAAGAATTATCAAAGCTGCATGTAGCTGAAAACAAAAACACGGCACTGCCATCAAATACACATGTTTTACAGGACCATAGCCTTATGAACTAACCTCTTCAACAAATTTCCTGGATGCATCACCCTCAGGGTACAAGCTGGCCCATCCTCTTGACCAAATTTCAAATGCCTCATCCTTCCATACATTGAAACTGACAGGATCTACAATGGTCGGTTGTTTTATCTCCTTAGCTGGGAAGACACCCCATGTCACAGCATTAACATCAGTTTGACCCACATTAGATTTCCAGCATCCTTCTTTATTCACGGCCATATAAGTCAAAAAGGTTCGATCCTTGCATTTATCAACAAGTGTATCCAGCTTTTCCTTGGAGCAGAAGAACTCTACATATGCCTTCTGATAAACATACCCACCAGGTCCACCCCAGCCTAAGCCATATATCAAAAACAAAGGATTCAGTGTATGTTTATCGTAAACCCACAAATACGGACAAGATATCAATACCCTCAGTCATAAAATGCACTGGATATTCTGCTCAGAAAATCTCAATATATGTTCTGCATCCCTATTTTGTTTTCAGTATTCTGTTCAATCTTCCTTTTTAATTTTACAAGTATAGATAACCCTTCCCGTCATCTGGCCGTAGTAAGTTCAGTACTATTTCCTAATCGGCTTAACGTTAGTTTAGGATTCTAGGCTATAAACAATTTAAAGTAATCAATAAAACACTAGACCACTGTATCTGTAATAATGTAAATTTTACGAACAAAAATCATAGTAAACACCAGATTCGACATAATGTAACTTTTACTAACAAAAAATAAGGAAAATAAATTAGAAATATAACATAACTACAGTTCCCCATGTGTAGTCACATTCCCAATTGTGGCACCATACTAGTTATCCATTAGCAACACCATCAGATTTAGCAAACCAACAAGAAACATGAAAAAGAAAATACTAGGAAATTAAAAGGAAAAACAGATCTGCAGAGACAAAAATAAGAAATTAAAAAGGCTGGATTCTATGCTTTGAATTTACATTTGCTTCTATAGAATTTCCCTATTTAATCCAATCACAAGCTTCAATATTCAGGTAATTAATAAAGACAGGACAGAAATCAGACAGCCAGTGCTAAAAGTTAACATTCCTACTTATCCTTGTTGAAAATTTGAACCAAAGATTACCTACTGGAAGACCGTGTTCAAAGGGTAATCAACCTAACTGTTAGTAGCCTCTTTGACAACTAGTAAACAAATGATAGAAATAGCAAAAGGTATCAAAGTATTGGGGAAGGAAATGAGCCTTACTCAACCCTAATGGAATAGGATGTGCAATTCTTGTAGGGAATATTTTGGCAATATAAGCTAGACATCTTGGCATACTCCCATATCCCAGAACTGGCCATGTGCAGGTAACCTAACACCAAGACTTTAGGCTCTGAACCCCCATAAACTAGCTAAAAGGTAGATGGTTGTCAAAATCTTGTTGTAGCGAGTACTCTAATCATATCTCTAACAAATGTGGGATATCTTTGTAATATATACAAGTTAGGACAGAAAGGGGAAAGGTTGGCATACATTTGACCATAACCATGTAGTCGTTTGAGCTTCCATCCTGAACCTCTAGAAATGTTCAACTATCTAACTTCAATCAGAAAGTTAGTCATCTTTCTATATCATGCATAAATAAAAATAAACTTCTTTTACACCTACCTACAGTGGGAGAATCCGACTTTTCCCCATTAACAGCTGGCTGGCTATTGATTGTGAGGAAGCCCTTTGCGTTAATCCTCTCCAGCTGCTCATTGATGATCTTTGTCTCTGGCTGAAGACCATCTAATTCTGACCAAGGGTTGGTTCTCAACTTTCCAATGCAGTACATTCTAAACCTCTGGTATATAACAAAGGGGGTAAATTTAGATGATGTTTAAGTGTTAGCAAGATTATTCTAGCAATGTTCGAAGTGAAAAAATAACTCCACCTCATATATATCTTCAACGCTTTTCAAGGGAACTACCCATTCTTCAATAAGCTTCTTGTCCCGTGCACGAGGTCGCATGAACTACAAGAAAATAACGATGAATTCTAGCCCTAGCAAATAACAAGACATGTAGTTTTCACACTTCTGCTTCTGCCTTGTAATATGACCTTTCTATTCATTTTTTTTTTCAAAACAAGGATTTTATACAGCATCATAATCACACACAACAACATATGCTACACAAACCCTTGATTTCCAATGTAGGGCAACTAATATAATTCACATGAAATCCAAGGTTTCAAATTGCAATTTACACTACAACCATAATTGTAGCCACAATATTGTGGTTTTGGAGGTTACCACAACGGCATCAGAATCATAGTTGTGATTGCATCAACTACATTTGTCAACAATTTTCCACATTTCAATATCAACACAATTGTGACCAGAATTCAAAACCTCGACCTTAACCTATTCATAATAGAGAAGTATGCAAAGAGCCAATGTTTCTTAAAGGACTATTCTTATTAGATCCATCACTGCAGTATGTTTCACATTTGGATTGATGCTTTGCACTTTTAGTTTCTCCACAAAGTAATAATAAAATTTAATTTTAGATAAATGGTCTACTGTTAAACAATCGATTTTGATCTACTGATAGTGTTGAGACCATTTTATCCTTTGGGAAAGAAAATAAAAGCGTTAAATAATATACATAAAAATAAAATCAATAAGTAACCGTGTGCACCTGATAATCAGTTAATGCACCATATGATGGGTTACAGGAATCACCCCAACGCCCATGTGGGTATTGATCCCATCCTATGGTTCGTGATATGTAGCTTTTTGGACGATTTGCCCTATAATAGTTGTACAAGGAAAGTAAGAAATCCTTCATACAGATTCACTCATATTATGGAACACGACAATTGCAAAGGTAACATACCAAAAGATTGGACGGACATCTTCTTTAACACGAAAAACATTGGTGGGACGTCTCCATGGTAAGGATCTAGAAATCTTGGACTCTTCAATTAAGCCAAGGTTCTGCCAGAAAAAACATTAATATCAACTTTCAATCAACTTAAGTCTTCCAAAAATAACAAATGTACACATCACAGGCCATACGAGCCAACCATTAGTATTGCTAATGCTGATTTCTCCATATTTAGTGTATAAAGATGCAACGTCTTAATTCCATGAGATAAAATCTTTTTGCACATTTCAGTTCCCAAGTGAACTCCATAAGACTTGACAGCTTCTTCATTGTCCTTGATAGGCTCTAAAGCAGACATAATGTCAGCTGGTATCTAGATTATGTCATTGAAAATAAAACAATGTATTAGAGTCCATGGCACGTAAGTAATATAACAAATTGGTAAAAAGTGACAAGTACACGAATACTAAGTAACAAAGACATATTATGTGAAAACATTTTATCTAACATTCATCCCTAGTATTAGTTAAATATGTTCACTCGTCCAACACAACAATCTAGTACGGGATCAATCATTACTGCCAATGTATATTCAGGTTTATTTTTTATTAATATTCTGAAAGCACGACTGATATTTTCTTCCAGTATACTATACATGTATAAAGAGAGATCAATATTTAACATTCAAGTGCCTTTTTATTCTTTCTTTAGACCCCATCCAGCAACGTTCTTGAGATTTTTAAACATTTCCCATACTTAATACTTGGTCTACACACAAAAAATCTTACCTTTGTTTTACAAAACCCAGTCATGCGGAGAAAGCCCTTGTAATTATTAATGGGCATAATGCCAGGTACGATAGGACAAGTTATTCCAATTTGGCGACAGTCATTCACAAATTTAAGGAATGTATCCGTATCATAAAATAACTGGGTGACAATGACATCTGCTCCTGCATCGACCTGTAAAAAAAACATGAACTCAGATTAGGAGGCCCAAAAAAGAGGCAGACAGATCAACAAAAAATACCTAGCAAAAGAATCCTTCACCACTGCCTATCCCTCACTTGCTACTTTTCATTTTCATTTAGAAGAAGAATAGCCAAGTTTATCCAAGAATGCAGCATTTCTCTTAGGTATTTTTTTTTTCTTTTTGCCCTTCTTGTTTAAGAAAGAGTCATAGATTAAAGAACTCCTTAAATTATGTTCTAGACTGATAAAAAAGAAAAAAAAAAATTAACACATAAAATGGGTAGATTCTATTTCAACGACTAGACCTTGCTCTTCAGGTATTCAAGATCTTTTAGATAACCTTCTGCTGTAGCCAACCCATCACTTCCTATAACATCCGGATGTGCCTCTGAAGAGAAAGACTATAGATTTTAAGAGAAAATGATGGCAGGAAAAGGACCAGAAAAGCGCTTAACAGAATGAGATAATGAAGTTGAAAATAATGAAAAGTGTGTAACCTGGATAACCGGCGACAGTAATGCCAAAGTAGTCACCATATTTAGCTCTGATATGTTTCACCTACAAAAACATTAGCATCCACAAAATCAGCACTCAAGACCAGACAAACTGAACTAGCAGGATCAACAGCTAGTATAAAATTTAATGAAACTAAGCCCACAGCTTTATCATCACTAAGAATGCAGTATAATATTCCAGAACTCATTAACGATGGATTTAAAAAGTTTCATTCTTTGTATTTTCAGCCAGTGCAGAGTATCCAGGTGCTATGCCGATAACAAATTTCCATCAAGGAACATGACTGACCCACCTTTAGTGGGGTCTCCCCTCCCAAACACATGTTTTTCCATCCACAAGACTTTAATCCAAATCTAGTTCAAAAGAAGCAAGCCAATTCCACTCCAACAAACAACTTGTTGGTCCAGCAGATCTCATATAGAATAACAAATGAGACACTGACAGGTTATAAGAGAGGAGTCGGTCTGTGCAAAATCGAAATCTTTTTCTTAAAAAAAAGGGTTTCTACGAAAATAGCTATAAACCATCAAAGTCCTGCCAAATGGAGTCCAGAATTGGTAAAAGAGAGCCTGAGTGAGGGTGATATGGTTCTGTAACTATCCGAGCTGAGATTGGCAAAAATAGAATGAATTATATAAATATGAGGAAATTGGAGGCGAAAGAAATTGGTACCAGGTCGCGTGCACAGGCAAAGCCGCCTTCAACCTGCACAAATTTGTCCTGGCCATGTGGGGGGTCACCTCGAAGAGCAAGCACATTCTGGAGGCCATTGGACTTGATGGTCTGGAGAGCATGGTCTATCTTCTCAACAGGCATGTTAGTGCAGGTGAGGTGCATCATGGTCTCCACACAGACAATGTTCTGCATCCTGTTGGCAATTTCCAATGTTAGATCAGCAGTGGTTCCACCCGCACCCCAGGTGATATCACAAAACGAGGGATTGTGAGCCACCATGCGGTCCATCCTCTCAAACAAATTGTCCACACCATCCTCAGTCTTGGGCGGGAAGAACTCAAACGAGAACACCACCCTGTTTGGATCAGCTGCGGCCGCGCGTATTTTCTCTATGATCTTCATTTTCTACCTTTTTTATAGCTAAGACCAGGCCAAACAAAGCAGTAAGTAGATCAGATCAGCTAGATCCAACAACAGTCGATCGGAAAAAAAAATAAGAGATTGATTATTCATACAACAACATTTTACAGCTCCATCTCTCGCCGTCACATCATTTCACATTTAGTTGTAAAATTCGGGTGTGTAATTGTAAAGAAATGAATAGATACGAGTCATGGAAAGCAAAATCCTGAGCCGAATTATGAACATTTTATAATAATAGCATCAAGAAGGAAAGGGAAGGAAAAGTTGAAAGGAACGAGAGCAATAGTCGTACCTTGTGGTGTGAGGTGAGGAAGGGAGAGATAGAGCAAGCGCGCAATGTGAGGAGTGGAAGTGTGGTTATAGTTATATATAGACGAACCGACACATAAACAAGGGTAGATCTGCTGCGAGAGACGATAGTTGGTGGCAACTGGCTACCGGGTACCGGGCCTTGTTCAAATTTTCTTCACATTTATGGGTGAGTGGGGACAAGTAATGCTATTATGTTTTTTTTCACATTTCTTCACAAAAACTTGGAGATATTCTTTTTCAACCTTTTATTCAAAATGGGTTCAGCTGCCACTGTCATTTCGAATAAATAAATAATATATATAATGTATTGCTGGGACAATTTTTCGATATATGATACATGTGAGCATTTATAAGATGTTGTCTCTTTTAAAAATAAACTATAATAAAATAAATTCAAAATTGAAAGTTCACTAAATAATTATTGTACTCATATTAAATAAATATATATATATATATGTCATAAAAAAGTTTTAACGACATTTCTAAACAAAATTTACCATTCACATATATACTAACAGTGTATAAAACAGATTACTAATTATATTAAAAGAAATCATTAAAGAAGGAAAGACGTGCAAAAGTAATAGATTTACAAGCAACAAAATAGTTATAATTTGATTTGTTTAAGAATAATAATTAAAATTTATTTTGAAGAGTAAAATAATAAATTAAAATATACTGTGAATTTTTTTTTTCTTCCCTATGATTTGAAGGCGAGTCTTTTATTAAGTTATTTTGAAGAGTTTACAAAAATAATTTAAAGACATCTTCCAAATATTTTTTAGGATGGATTCTTTCAAATATTCTACAGATTACTTATAACATTAAATCAATTTAAATAATCTGTTATTAAAGTATTCTGAAAGGACCTTAATTTATCCCAGCATACTTGATAATAAAAACATAGCTCCTACCTTGTATTATTCTTAGTTATATCAAAGAAATCACATTCAATCCTCTTTTACCTATCCACAAAAGTTGTGCTACTTGGCTAATCTAGGCTAAAGTTTTAGAAAAACTAGTTAAAAGCTGAGAAATTAACGTTTATAAAAACCTATTAATAGATAACTATTAAATTACAAGTTCTTAAAAGAATATCTATTAAAATAATTGATAATATATAAAATGATAGAAACAAATATGTTGGTATAATATTTGAATATAAAATTTATTTGGAGTACATAATTGTTATCTTTAATTTTTTTTTATAATTTTTATTTATAGATCAATGCTTTAAATTGCATTTGTTTTCCTTAAATTATTATATTTTTAAATTGAATGTTCTACTATTCATCTTATAATATATATTAAAACATATCCAATGATAAAAAAATTATTTGAAACAAACAAGAAACTTTCAATTATGAAAAAAACTTGTTGAGTGGGCAGTTTCAATTTTACAAACATATAAACACTTGCAGTTCATAACGGATCGAAATAAGAAAATAAATGTTGGCAAAACTATAGGGTTTTATATATTAATTTAACCTATAAATTTTAAACACAAGTTATACAAAGGATTAAATATATTTTTAATTAAAATTTATTTTTATTTGAAACTTAAGTATATTTTTTTTCAAACTTTAAAAATATATTGATATACTTATTTTAAACTAATTATATTGAATTTTTATTTTATCTGACAAACACATCTAATTGTGTGTTTTTTTAATGCCAACTAAAAACACATTTAATATATTAAAAAATTAATATAATTAAGTTAAAATAATTATGTCTTTCATTTTTTAAGTTTAAAAATTAAAATAAAAACAAAATTATAATCTCACGTGAAAATTCAACCTAAAAATATATTTACCTCTTACCTAAATTACTGTAGCAAACTTGCATTTACATTATTATTATTATTATTATTATTATTATTATTATTATTATTATTATTATTATTATTATATATTATTATTATTATTATTATTATTATATATTAGTTTGAGCTCAAGTGCTATTAATTCTCACATTCCTTTTTAATTTTATATAACTGCTGTGCTGCAGTTGGTGGCTTCGGTAGGTAAGGATTTGGTGGTGGACCAAATACTTGGGTGGTAGTTGGTGGAATTGGTATATTTGCGATGTCTTTTTAAAAATAGAGAAAAATAAAATATCCCTTATAGTTTTTACTCTTCTTCTTGAATATATTTTTGTTCACTTATAAACGTGTGACGAATCTTAATCGATATCTATTTAATTATTATTATTATTAATAATATTAATATACAGGTTTTTACTATCTCGTGTTTATTAAAAAATAATTAATATGTATTGATTAATTATTTTTATATTGAAAGTTAGAATAATTAAATACATTAATTAAAATATAAATATTTATAATAAATTTATAAAGACAAAAATGTTTTTTTAAATTTTTAAATAATAACTTTTTTATACAAATAAATAACTTTGGAATTTATAAAGTCTTTACTAAAGTTAAAGAAGAAAAAGAAAGTAATTGATATGCTAAGAGTCAATTTGGTGAAAATTTCAAATATGAAGGTTTAATATTTGAAAGTATGTTTTTAAGCTTTTGTGGAAAATAAAATAAATTCTTCAAAGTGATGAAATTATTACACTTTTTGTGGAAAAATTCTGCCTTCCTACTACTCTTTCCAATTAATTTTTTTTTTTTTAGAATATGCTTTATGAATGATAATTTGCTCATTGAATGGAGATAGTGGTAAAGATAAGAGCAACAATGAAAGAAATTTTGATTTGAATAATTACCTATAAGAGACAAGTTTTCTAGGAAATGATTGTTTAGGAATATTTGAGCATGATTTAAATTATGTTAATTTAAGCTTTTTTATGTTTAACTATATTTAATTTTAACAACATTAAAATATAATTATTTATTAATTATTTATGTTTTAACTTTTATTGATAAGTGTTAAATAAAATATTAACCACACATGTATAAAACTTATAGATATTTTTATTCTTTAAATAAAATAAAATTGTATTAATAATTATTAACTCAGATTTCATTTAATATCACATCTAGCTATGTATTTTTGTAAGACTAAATGTGTATTAATTATCTTAACCAATTCTTTTGTGTGACACCGTCCAAATCACTATGGGAATACTTTACAAATAGTACTATTTGTATTACATTTAATTGTGGAATTGTGGTGTATTACATGTACAGTAGAGCTGGAGTAATTAGCTCATACCCATTATTACCATCTTCATCTTCATCGTCAAAATCCCAGCTCAAATCATCTTCCTCATTTCCGAAAATTGCACTCTTCACGAGCTTAGTTCTCGCATCCTCGACCTTCAGCTTATGAAGCTTATAAAAATATCTGGTCTAGAAACTCTCGTGACTAGTCCTACTAGGTACAACCTTCTCATAAATTTTCTCAACAACCTCATTCTCTTCAAACAAATCCCTAATATCCTCCTCCTTCTTGTCTAACTCAAACCCTGATTTTCGGTCACTAAAATTTTCTAAATCCTCAAGGTCCTCTAAATAGTATTCACATATACCATTTCAAATCCAAACCCCGATAACTACTACCACCACACAACAATTCTTGCCAGCATTGCTATTGTTACTGTCATAATTGATCGAATCGAATGAATCAAAATCAGAGGCTAAAAACGAGTCCTTACCGTGAGAGATAATCAGTGTCGTCGAATTCCAAACGGTGATGTCGATCGATGTCGTCAATGGCTTGGCCAACGAACTCGAGCGACTCCTGCACCAACGTCGAGTACGCCAGAAGGTCCTTAACGACATGTGAGGCAGCTTCGCGGATCACTGTTGTCTCCTTCCTTAGCCTGCATAATCCCTAATTGCAATGTTTGCTCCCAATTTTTTAATTTGAATCTAATTACTTAAAAGTCTATTATCGTTTAAGATTATATCATTCCAAAGCCCTTCACCCTTTCTCCATCTCCCCTTTATGTATTTGGTCTGCCTTTATACATTTTTAAAATAAAATTAAATAAAATATGTAAAATATAATATTAATTTAATTTAATTTAATAAAATATATATTAAATTTTATTTTAATCAAATTTAATCTAATAAAATATAAAATTTTAATTTTCTACGAATAATGTTTATCTACCTATATTTATTTATGACATGTATTAAATCATATTTCATTATTAACATTATTTACTAATAATACCCATTTAAAATATTGAACATGTAAGCATGGATATTTTTGCATCATCCTGGTAGAGAGGAAAGGAAGGGCACCGCGCGTGGTTTATCTATCCCCATCCATTTCCAAGAAGAAGAAAACCAGCGCAGAGGAGATTGGAGATAGCATAAAGATGCGATCTCTGGTGTTCTCGCTCTCAGCCAACACCAACTTTCTGCGCCAAGCTCTTCCTCTTCTCGTTAAACCCTACAAAACCATTCTCTCTCCCACTGCTCTCACCTCCACATCTGGTTCACAATCCCTCCTTTGCAATACTCCACTTCTTGCACCCCTCAACCTATTCCCCACCAGTCCTCTTCGCAACTTCACTTCACGCGCCACCCATGTCAACGACGCTGGCTCCGTCGACTTGCCTCTTATTCAGTCCATGCAGAACAAGGTATTCTTTCCCACGCATAACAACCTATTCAGTCCATACAGAACAATATTTTCTTACACATCTTTTATTAAATGTCAATTTTCCCCAACAGATAAAGGAACAACTCAATGCAGAATCTGTCACCGTGAAGGATGCTTATGGCGATGGTCGGCATGTTAGGTGAGATTTCCTTTTAACCGATGAGTTGAAATTTTGTGTCTTAGAATTTAATTTAGTCTTTTAATTAAAGATTTTTTGGCAGGGATTAGATATCCTCTAAAACATAGAAACTGAAATGCAACGAAGTGCTTAAGAGCCTCAAAAGGCAATAAACTAGTAAACCTCCCTAATCCTTATCAGAAATGCAACTCTTAAAATAGACCATGAGCTGAACACCAGAGAAAGTCCACAGACTGGATAACACAACATATATTGTTGCAAACAAAAATCCCTTAAGAAGTATACACTTTGCTCCTCTCACTAACACCCCAGAATGGTCTTGACTATTGAGCTGTACTCCCAGGCCTATTGGCGGATGCCTTCATTTTCATGACTAAACTACACAAATATTTCTTGTTGAGTTGCATCACGAGTTGGGTAAGGTTCAAATTTAAATATAACTATACCAGCAACCTTGTATCGGTCAACATCAGAATACCTAACAATTTGAGTTTTTCTTTTTTCTTTGTAAATAAGGTTTTGTCAAAAGCATTCTTAATATATGTTTGGATCCACATATCTGCATTCCTATGGTCTTAACAGGGAAAGTTTAAAAGTTTATAAAGGCAGTGTGAAAATGAGTCACAAAGAGATAACATAGGTTACCAACTAACTTTAAGGATCTCCCAAGGTCTAAATACAACTCTCCTCGGTTAGGTACAAGTTTAATACTTGGATCCATTGGTGTCTATTAGCTTAGCTTCTAACATTCCCGTTGTTCTAAAATATCTCGAGCATATTTGCTCTGCGATATGACCAAAACACCTTGGACTGAACAACTTTAATACCAAGGAAGTATTGCAATTGACGAGGTTCTTTTATCTGGGAATGTTAAGCAAGACATTGTTTCAGATCTTTATCATTATTTGTGATAACACTTAAGATTAATAATAAAGAAAATATATTTTAGAGGGCTTGAATATGTTGGGTTTTTAATAAACTTAAATGTATTAACCATTATAAACTAACCGTTGTGAGTGGTTAATGCACTAGCCGTTGGAGTCTAGGTAGTTAATGAGTTAGCCGTTTATAGCCGTTTACAGTCGTTTATAGTCGTTGGGAGTACAATGGTAAGGAAATGTGGGTCTATAAATATATTATGTATTGTATGAATAAACAACAAGAGGTGAATAAAGTTTTTTCACAAGATTATAGAGTTGTTGTCTAACAAAGTGGTATCAGAGCCAGTTAGCTTGAGTGTTTGAGTGAAAAAAAGAGAGCTAGAGAGCTTGAGTGCTTGAAAAAAAGAGCTAAGTGTTTGAGAAAAAAGAGAGTGAGATGGCTAGTCTTACAAACAGTATTTCCCTGCCCAAGTTGACAAAGGCTGTCAACTATGACAATTGGAGTCTCAAAATGAAGGCCCTTCTTGGATCCCAAGAAAATTGGGAGGTGGTTGAAGATGATTTCGATGAACCAGCCAACACTACAGGTTGGTCAAATGCCCAGTTGAAAGTGCTGAAAGACGCACGTGTGAAGGACAAGGCAGCTTTGTATATCCTGTACCAAGCTGTGGACGAGTCTGGCTTTGAGAAGATTGCAAGTGCTAAATCTTCAAAAGAAGCGTGGGATATTTTGGAGAAGGCGTATAAGGGAGATGACCGAGTGAAGCAGGTGCGACTTCAAACACTTAGAGGCAAATTGGAGAGCATGAAGATGAAGGAGACAGAAGGAGTAGCCGAGTACATTACTCGGGTTGAAACTGTGGGAATCAACTTAGTAGAAATGGAGAGACGTTGCCCGCTAGCCGAGTTGTGGAAAAGATTTTGAGGTCTCTAACGGATGACTTTGAGAACGTGGTGTACGCGATTGAAGAGTCCAAGGACTTGTCAATGCTCACGGTTGAAGAGCTTGCCGGGTCCCTTGAGGCGCATGAGCAGAAGAAGAAGAAGAAGGTTGAGCCACTTGATCAATTACTCCAAACGAAGATGTCAATTAAAGATGAGAAAGCTTAGAACACTCAAGATAGAGGACGATATCGAGGAGGTATAAGAAGTGGTCTTGGTGGTAGAAGTCGAGGACAAGAAGAGAAAGAACAATCCGGTCAACAAAATTGGCACGGAAGAGGACGAGGTCCATGGAGAGGAGGTCAATCAAGCAACTCAAATGTTGAGTGCTTTAAGTGTGGCAATAATGGCCATTATGCAAAGGACTGTTACTCAGGCAAGTGTTTCAATTGTGGTAAGTCTGGACATTTTGCCAAAGATTGTAAATCTGAAAGTATAAAGGAAGAGACGATCAACCTCACAAAAGATGTTGAAGAAGAAGCAACATTGTTGATGATGGCGCGTAGCTCGGGAGCCGAGCATAAGCAAGTGGTGAACTCGACAAGAAGACCGAGTAGCATGGAGAATTCAACAAGAAGGCTGAGTATAGTTGATAACTCGACAAAACAGTCGAGTAGCGTGGATAGGTCAGCAAGACAACCGAGTAGGTTGCATAGGCTGGTGAGACATGTAGATAACCCAAACAGGGTGGTGGAGCGTGTAGATACCCCAGACAACATGGTGGATCATGAGACCAACTCGGTTAACTTGATGGAACGCCTACATAGCTCGATAAGTTGGTGGAGCGAGTGGATTACTCAGATATCTCGGTGGAGCATGTGAAAAGCTTGAGTAGCTCAGAATTTGAAAAAGAAAAGCTTCTAACCCAAAGGTTAGAGATTGCAAAAGGAGACTTGCAACAGAGTATTGAAAAGGAGGTTAGAGACAATTTAATTCTACAAGAAAGCGTAGAGGGAAGGAAACAAGCTTTGCAAAAGCGGCACTTGGAATTTGAAGAAGATGTTTCAAGTTTGCAAGAACAATTACAAGTTGAGAAGGATCTGAGAGTTGCACTGGAGGTGCAAGATGAGAAGTGGCTACTTGAAAAGGATGAGGAGATTGAGCACAACAATACATGGGTGTGGTATGATCTTTCAAAAGGAAATCGGCCTATTGATAAGAATTCAGTTAATGACAAGTCGGCCACAAAGACAAAGAACCCAATGAGTAACAAGTCGGTCAAAGAGAAGAACAAGTTTGCCAGTAAGGATGTAAAAACTGAGAGAGCAGAGAACAAGTTAGTCACAGGGAAAGCGAAGTACAAGTCGATCATAGATAAAGTGAAAGGGAAGTCAGTCATGAAGAAAGCAAAGAACTTAACTATTCATGAAAGGGACAAGCATAGTGTGAGAAGAGTTATTGCACGTTGGAAGCCGTGATGAAGAATAAAGGAACAAAGATGGAGAATAAAAGAAACATTTAAGTTTAAGGGGGAGTTTTGTTGAGTTTTTAATAAACTTAAATGTATTAACCACTATAAACTAGCTGTTGTGAGTGGTTAATGCACTAGCTGTTGGAGTCTAGGTAGTTAATGAGTTAGCCGTTTATAGCTGTTTATAGTCGTTGGGAGTACAATGGTAAGGAAATGTGGGTCTATAAATATATTATGTATTGTATGAATAAACAACAACAAGAGGTGAATAAAGTTTTTTCACAAGATTATAGAGTTGTTGTCTAACAAAGTGTTAACAAAATACACCTCTCTTATGATCTCATATTTATAATTATAGAATTTTGATACAATGAGAAGAGTACAAACCAAAGGTCCGAACTAGAAACTTAGGTACAAAACTGGGTACAACTCATAGGTACAAAAGGTAGTAGTTTCCAATACAACTACTTTCTACCCGAATTTAATATTTATTCTAACAATGTCAATGTCATTCACATATGTGTGGAACCAAATACACATGGGGAAGATTGTATACAAGGGAACGAGGATGTAGTTTTTGCTATCAACGACTCCATTTTGAGGAGTATGAAGACATCAAGTTTGATGAAGCATATCATTGGATGCCATGGACGGTTGGAATTGGCGAGACAAGTAGTCACTATGAAAAACACATATGGATGTATCTAATTATGTTTTATTTCATTAGAAAATGTTTGCTAGATAGGAATCAACTCTAGTTGATTTTTAACTAACCAAATTGAACTGTATTTAGAATAATCATTAATAAAAGACACATAATATTACTTACATTAAATGGACATTATTACTTCATCAAATGTACATAACATTACTTACATTAAATAGACATTATTACTTTATCAAATGGTGGTTGATTAGCGCCTTTTTTTTTCTGCAATACAAACAATTTCTTGATTGAAAGGCAAGTAACTTAATAGAAAGATAAGAATGAATATATATATATATATATATATATATATATGTATATATATATATATGTATATGTGTACAATAATAATAATTATCCATTGTTAGCATTCATTTGTTGGTTGTTGCTACAAAGTCAATAGTGGTAGTAAGATGGGATTTATGGCCCAACCAGTGTTATCAAATTTCGGCCATAGCAGCGCCATGGTGGAAATCGGCGACGGCGGCTGCTTTGTGCATATCGGCTGACGAATGCGAAACGGCGATGGCGGGAAAAAACGGAGTGGAGAAAGGAGAAGATGAAGAGAGACCACCGGGAGAAGAAACTCAGCAGCGGCAGCGCAACATTCTTGGAGAAGAGAAACCTAATCAGCTAGGATATATTTATTCTTTAAGGTTTAAAACACATGGATTGGGTCAGGTCCAATAACATCTAATTTAACCTAAGAGGCACACCTGGGCAGCAAACAGGTTTAACCACATGGTAAAAAAGATTTAAAACACATGGTAAAGAAGTAGATCAGGCCCAATAAAATTCAATTTAACCTCATATACACACAATAACCCTCTCTCTCATTCTTCTTCTGCCTCCTCTACCCTTGTTGTTATTGTCACACATTCAATGATCAGGACAACTTAAGAACATCCCACAAAATACACCTATTTTGCATTATAATTATATTTCCGCCATAACCCAATATTGATATCCGATATAACTTTATAAAGGAATTTTAGATATCTGATATTTTCCGTTATCTGATATTATCCATCGATAACACTGGCCTAACCTCTTGAACCATAACCTAATTCAAGTGAAATAAATAGATAACAAAATTTCTCATTCTATTTTGTTTTCTTATGAACCTTTTCATCCTTTACCTCTTAAAGTTTTTGGGTCTACATATTTTTGTTCATAATTTTAGTCCTGGTTTTAGTACATTATTTCCTAGGTCACACAAATGTGTCTTTTAGGATTCACTAGATCACAAAAAGATTATAAGTGCTTCTCTCTTTTTAACCGTTATTTTATCTCAGCAGATGCCACATTCAATAAATCTTCTCTTTACAAAGTCTCCTTCGTGTGTGTCTCTGTTTACCATGGTCAATATTCCTGTTAGTATAACTCATTACCCGTTCAAGCAATGGCTCAAGAAATATGTCAAACTTTTATGACTGAATATTATATTGGAAGACATGAAGATAGATTGGGATGAACCTATAAGGTTATATTATGATATTTAATTTGCGATTAGTATAACTCATTACCTTGTGCAACATGATAGAAGTAAATGTATTGAGGTAGTCAAACACTTTATCAAGGAAAAGCTAGACAGTGGCTTGATTAACACTCCATGTGTGTCCACTCAAAATAACCCTGTAGACATACTTACCAAAGGGCTGAACCGAAAGAATTATTGTGCTAAGTTAGGAATGAAGAACACTTACTCACCAACTTGGAGGAGTGGGGGAGTGTCAAAATTGTGGTGCTCATTGTGTATTTTGGGAAGTTTTTTATGGAGTATATAATTGGTTTAGTACTACAACTTACAAGTATTGACATCTTTCATTTTTAATACAATAAGAAAAAAAATTACATTCTTAGTACAATAACTTTAATTTTGTTAATTTTATTTGAACTTTGTTAATGGTTAAGATAACATGTTCGGCCTTTTATAATTGTCACTTGTGTTTGTTATAAGAATAATTAACGCTAATATGCAACTATGCTTGAAAGAACCACTAAAGATTTTAAATTTATAAAGCAGAAAACTAAACATAAAAGGTTCCTTTCAAGAATAATTGTATTTTAACATTAATTTTTCACTTAATAAAAACACATGACAATAATTTTTGTGCTATTAGCTGCTTTTGGGACTTTGATCACAGCTTGGGTGGGACATAACCCTAATATGTGGTGTGATGTTGCAGTATTGATGTGGTATCTACTGCCTTTGAGGGACAATCAGCCGTTAATAGGCAAAGGATGGTCTATAAAGCTATATGGGAGGAGCTTCAGAGTGTAGTCCATGCAGTTGATCAGATGACTACTAGCACTCCTGCTGAAGCAGCCGCACGAACTGACAGAGGATCATGAGAGCATACTTTGACTTCTTATTTACGCTCTTTATAGATTTTTGCATTGCTGTTTTCTAGGAATGAATTCCTAATTTTAAACTACCATTACAGTATTTCACATGCTACTGAACATCAGGTTTTCAATGCCACACATCCTTGGAGTTTCTACGTTAAATAATTTGGCAGTCAATTACTTGGCCAATCTTACTAGGTGAGGTCTTTTACATGGATTAAATTAAATAAAAATAATGCAATAAAACTCCATGGACAAACCTATTGACATCTAGATCCTTAAAAGTATTTGTCCATTCCTACTATCCTACATGATCTTATAATTAATTAGACGTGATTAAAATCTATGTACTTTCTTGCTATTATAAGTTCTTATTTTTTAAAAAGTTTCACTAAATATTGATATTATTCTCAATTATTGTATAGTTTTTCTCTATAATCATGATTCTATATATTTCATCCATCTATATGAAAATATGATAGTTATTTAATAGACTTGGGTACACGTAATTAAGTTTGTGTAACAATTTTTTAATTTTATCGTAAAAAATTATTAAATCAATTTCTATATGTTAAATGTTATTGATTTAGTTCTGATTACCCTGTTACGGTCTCAGTTTAATTAGTATAAATGTTACCTATTTTAATTTGGTCACTAGGATCAAATTAAAAAGGCACCACCTATGTTGATACCACTGGGTCTTAACACTCCATTAAAACTTGGCAGTTTCATTCATAATAAGTATTTAAGTTATATTTGTTATTACTCTCAAGAATGGTTTACACAACATACATCTCACACAAACTCTATAAAAAGTGTTCGACCAGGAAATACTATTTTCACTTAAACATTCTCCCTATTTAAGTATTAGAGTCCCTATTTTTATTTAAGTATGAGTCTTTTGCTGTATCTTCCCTAGGACCTTACCCTTGACTTACAGGCGCAAAATCCAAACCTGATAAGAACATTTTACATTATGCTGAACAAAAAAAAAACAAAAATTTACATATATAGAATTTAGTTAGCTTTTATATACAATGAACAATTAAATTTTGGAAAAACGTGAAGATAATCCTAGAATGTATGTTTAACCTAATTATTTTAGTTTGGGTTTGAAATAAAACAAACAAATAACTATATTAATTTACATTAACTTAATTAGTTACTTTATATTATTGATTTCATCATAATCATGTTTTTTGTGTTCGTTGGAGTCGATCCAATCCTGTAAACACGTCCAGAAGTAAAAGATCACAAAATATAAAACATTCAGTTTCTTAAATTACACATGATATGAAAAGTCAGGTCTGTAATGTGAAATCAACCATGCCATTCCAATTTTGAGGGTTTCAATGAGCTTTTGTTCCCGATTGTCATGCACGTGCGGTACTTTATATGCTACACAATATTGAATTTATGAATTGCTATACAACTATACAAGTTTTCACGACACGAAAGGAAAAAAGAAAAAAAAAAAAAAAACTATTCACCTGTACTTCCCGTCCCACATTAAATACCCATAGAACAATTGATAGGTAATTTTTAAATTTGTTTCATGCTACTATTGCACACTAATTAATGGAAGGTAATATTGGATTCATCCCAAGTCCGTATCCTCCAAAACTACCTGGCTCTGCATGCTTCACCCTACCAAAGTGTCTAATATGACGAAGAAGTCTTGCTAAGAAGGTATTGTGGCATATAGTCGAGCTGTCACAGACCAAAGCTACATGTTTGCGTGCTCTTGTGATGGCAACGTTGATTCTTCTGCTATCCCCGAGGAATCCAACAGCTCCCAATGTGTTTGATCGAACCTATTTTATTATTATTATTGTTAAAGGGGCAACACAAGTACTAATATGTCAGTTCATATGGAAGACGATAATCAAATTGTTTTTCAAATTCAGAATCTCTTACATGGATTACGTATCTCAGGATTTGAAGGTTCAATAATCAAACTGGTAGTGGTAACTAATCGTATGTCTCACCAATCATTAAAGAATAACTTTACATAACATCCTATATGCAGAAGTTAATTATGAACAAGTAAAATGAGATAGTGAGTAGAAGAGGACATTATGGAAGCAATGCAGTGACAGTATCAATTTTTAAGGAGTGAGTTTACATACTTCAGAAGATGGTGGTTAATGACATAGAATCGAGGTGTCCTATTGACCAAGTGATTAAATGTTTCATCCTTGTTATCACTATGTTTTAATAAAAGTAAAAATAAAAAATTCTATTGGGTCCATGTCCATATTTCAAACCCAAAAAGCTCTTGCATAAGGAAGCACAAGAGAAATAAAAACCATTCTTTTAAATGTGGTGACTAAAATAAACATAAGATGACTAAACTTCCGTTATTGAAAAGAGGGTATATGATGAAATCTTCAATAGTAATAGGATGTAAGGGACTTCATTTAACTGGCTTCATCTTACTCTAAATGTTGTACTGTGATCATACTTTAACTTTCACATGTTTATTGATACTTTCCAAACATTTATTTTTGGGAAAATTGCACTACCTCATCTTAAAGTCCTTTTAAATGATACTCACAACCCCTTTAATTCGTATAGGACAAAACTTACATTCACTACTATAGGTGCTCCTCAATTATATTTAAAGTTTCACCTTGGTAATATGCCTTTTTATCAAATGCATTACATATTACCAGAGTAAATCTCTGAAAATGATTGAAGAATAGCACCAACAGTACTGTAGGTACGGTATGTAAGTTTTTTCCCTTTAGATGGACCTTTACTCTGTAATGTCATTTTAATAATGTGACACAAATACTCCTTTATTACTCCATTTTTTTTCCAAGTGTCAGATTGTGTGTGTTTTGAGTTCAAGATTAATTAATTTTTCTAAATTATATCCTTACTTTCCATCTAACTTTTAATTAATTTACATACTTATCATAAAGAGTGGAAATGAAAAACAACTCATGCATTTATTGTATAGTATAAATGAAAAGGCTAAATTAAGAACTTCATAACTATATTAGGGAAAAAATTGTTTTTCTTGGTACGTGCACAAAAAACTTATATGATACTTAAAAAGAAACAAGTGTGGTATTGTATAGGGAATGATTGTATTTTGAAAACTAGAAAGGATATAATTGTCATTTAAGAAGACCTTAAGAGAGGTAAGCGCAATTTTTCTTTTAATTTTTCATTAAGTAATAACTTTCTTTTATTTGCTAACCAGAACATTGTTGAAATAATGGATCTAAAAATTGGATTTGGATCATACCATCGATAAAATTACTGCATCAGCTTCCCGACCTTGAAAACTGTCAATGGTTGCAACCTCTGTGCCTGCGGCTTCGGGAAACTCATCAAGCCTGTCCCTCAAAAGTTGTACTTGAGCAACATAGGGGGATTGCACGGCAATAGCAGCTGGGCTAACACCTGCATTTCCAGTTCAAATTAACAAAGAACTTACATCAGCAAACACAAATGACAAATTGAATCAAAAGATTTCAAAAATGTGAAAGACAACTTACTTTGCTAAAATATGATAACAAAAAGTGATATGCAGTAATATCATTTTCTTTTTCCTTGGATTGAAAATACTATGCTCAAATATTAAGGGGGGGATTGCACCGCAATAGCATAGTGGTTAGGTGAACGCCGCATTTCAGATTCAATTTAAAAAGAAAATCTTACATCAGCAAAACAGAAAATAAGGTTTCAAAGCTTAAAAGCCTGAGTGCATTGTGAAGTATGATGACATAAAATAAAATGCAGTAATATCCTCTCTTTTCTTTTTCTTGGATTAAATATAATATGCTTTATATATTAATGAGGTTTTGAAGCAGTAGAGAGACGCTGACACTATTTTTTCTACTCTTTCTATACATTCTTAATTATTGTGTGAAAACCTAAACTTTGACATCCGTTACTAGTCAAGACGGTTAATTTTAGATATCGAGGAATGAATTAATTATCTATTTGTAACAGTAGATTTTGGCCTATAAAGAGAACAGACTCATGCGCCAAGGTATGGACGAAAACACCCTTTGGAACAGACCACATTGGTCTAATGTTAAAGGTCCATTCACTATAGTAGTTGGGCCGAGGGGTAGTGACCAATGTACCATTTATTGCCCGCCTGTCATCTTTCAATCTTAATCATTGAGTTTTGTTCTTGCAATTTCTTTGTTAATCGTAAAACATTCACAAGGGAAAATGTTATGTTATAAGCTATTGCCGAAATTGAAACCTTAGTCAAATGTCATTACCAGCATAAATTAAGGAAAAGACATGCTGCAAAACTATCTCAGCTTCTCCTTCATTATAAAGTGAGCCTGTTCCAGCTGGGTCTAGATGCTCTTCGCAACCAACTGACAGACTTCCATATGGCATTCTGGTATCTAACAATAGTAGTGGGCATTGTGTTATCCAGGTAGGCTGCAACAACAGAAAAGTCAAACTTTCCATCCCTTTAATAAGCAAAATATGGCAAAAGTAAAACAGTCCATATAATTGCAACAAACAAGAAGCTAATCTTTCATTTGCTACATTCATACAGTAATGCTTGATAAATCTCTTTCATGAAAAGTTGTCTTTTGAACATTTGTAGCATTATATTGTCTATCGAGTTCATCTTCAATACAAAGGTTAAATCATAAGGTCTTATTTTAATTTATGTGGGTTTCCACAATGACACATCACTCTTAAGATCTTACAAGTTTTGCTCTAATGATCAGGTCCGGTACACTTTTTTATTTACACTTTAATACAAGTAAAACCTATGAGAAAGTGAAAAATAATGTTTTATTCTTATGATCCAAAGTCTTATCTAAGACCCTTTTAAGACCTTGTCAGGGTAACAATATCAAAGAAGCATGATACTGTCTAGAAAGATTTGTTTTGTAGAATGTTCATAAACTACTTGAAAGATTTTAAGTAGCATCTCTAGAAATTAAAGACCGGCAAAATAAAACAGCAACAGGAAAAAGGGTTTGAGACACATTAATTAGAACAAGATGTAAATAGAAATCCTCAATTCAATGAAAATGGAGATATCATTGATGGGCATACTACCTTAACGAAAGGAGAGTCTACAAGAAGATGAGAAGATACAGTCTCAGAGGACTTCAACAATCCTCCGTACATCTCCTTCGAAGCCCAACTAGAAATAGCATCATTCATTCGATATTGTGTAGTTAACCTAGTGGTGAGAATCCCTTCATGCAAAGTTGCAGCTCTTTCCAATAGAGATGTTCTTAGACCACCTTCCAAGGCCTTTCTGGATAGTATGACAGGAGCAAGTTGGCATTGATCACCAGCAAGAATACACCGCTTACCTTGCAATATAGGAATCCAACAAGAGGGTTCAATTGCCTGTCCAGCTTCATCTATGACGACCAAGTCAAAAGTATCTAGTCTTCGAATCAAAGGGTCAGCTGCTCCAGTATTTGTGGCAAGCACAACCTGAGCACTGGATAGAACTTCATTTACTATCTGTTTTTCCTTTTTCTTCAGTGACCTTCCCAGCTGCTTCAGAAGTTGACGTATGCCAGCAGCTAGTGAATCATCCCTTAAACAATGTCTTAGATCTTTTCTTAGATCTGACTTCTTCCTCTCATACTCTTCTCGAAAACTTGCAAGCTTAGCATTTACAATTTCTTCCAAAGACTTTGATCCCACTGTTTTTGATATCCGGGCTGGATTTCCAACCCGCACAACATTTAATCTGACATTTGAAAGTTTTTCAACCATGTTATCTACGGCTGCATTAGTAGGTGCTGTAACAAGAACCCGTTCACCTTGCTGAACAGCACATGCTATAAGATGCTTGAGCAAACCAGTCTTGCCTGTTCCGGGAGGGCCTTGGATAACCAACACAGGCCTCTTTTTATTCAAACCCAACGCAATTGCTCTCCGTTGAGAATCATCAAAGCTGTCACTTCCTAAAATTCTATCAGATTTTTCTTCTGCCCAGTCGGCGAAATTATTCTTCTCTAGCCATGCAACATCTTCCGCATCTCCAAACAGAGTAGCAACAACAGAAATCGAAGGATTCTTCTTACGCAAACCATTCTTCTGAAGCAGCATTAGAGCTTCACAGTTCCGCTGATAAAGTCATAAGCTTTATAAATTATGTGTATTTACACATAAATTAAGTGAACTAAGCAGTACAATTGTAATGAAATTAAAAAAATAGAACCATCACTGTGAATTATCTTAATTATATTAATCTGTACAAAGCTGAGATCACCAGAATGTAAAAATATTTTTTGGCAGAAAAAGTAGGTGCTGGGTAGTTAACACCTTTTAAAATATCACAATGCCTGACCTTTCCATAGCAAGTGGCAGAATGTTGTAACCACATGACATGTTTTACCCCACAACTCAAAATGGTAATTGAATTGATTACTACGTATTCACTTTATCAACATATAATAGTTAAGTTATTCACTTTCATAGACCACAAGAGCACTGAAGAAATAAGTTCACTAAGGACAATTAATACTATTTTTCAACCTCGAAGGCAAAGGAAATAAAGCAAAAGTTAAAAAAAAAAAAAGGTGCTGATCCATGTTTTATTAACAGACTAGGTCATGCAAAACAAATAAAAAGAAATAAGACAGCAACTGCAGGCAACAAACTATCCACTATAAAATAAAGTTGTTGAAATTATAGAAAAGAAATAGAATATTCTGAAATCAATATTGATTTTATATGGCATAATGTCACACAACATTTAACATTGACCCTTATCTATATTAGTACAAGACTCATAATCTGGATTAAATGAGGAAATAATTGATGAAAATATAAGCAAATATGAAAACAAATCTCAAGAGATAATCTAAGATATTTCAAATTACTCCAAGACATCCAGATTTTTTCATGCACTCTTCTAACAGAAGTAACTGAAGGATAGTAACTAACAAAGAACATCATTTACAAATTATTTCAAGGCTAAAAGTACATATGTTTCCGGATCAAATGCAGTTGATGTGCAACTTAAAACTTTGAAGTAATGAATGACTATTCTTTAGAAAAAGAAACATACACTTTTTAATCATGGCTTAAGACTACATACAACGTCTTTTTGTATCTTATCACCAAATCATGCTTCCTAATTATTAACAGAAATATTGACAACACTAAGTCCACTGGAATTTTTCAGTTCAATTCTTATTGTTTCCATCACAGTTCAATAGATGCTCATGTATGATGAGCGATCAACATATAATAATTAGAACAGAATATATAAGTATTATTCATACATAACATCAGCAATCCCTTAACCCCTAGAGCCCCTTGGCAAGGCAGAGAAGACAGCTATAATAAATCTAAGATTTAACTTAAGTAGATCATAGAATTTATTAAATACATCGAGACATACATGTTTCTTTTTTCATAAGCTTGGGGAAGACCTACGTAATATAAATAAGAAATTTTGAATCAACTAACTTCCACAGCTAGCCAAGCAGACAAGAGAGCAAAGTCATTATGATAAAAGTGGTCAGAGGTGATAATCTTTCTATATTGTCAACTGTCAACATCGTAACATCAACTTTCTAGTAGTAAAGAAGTTGTGGACTAGTATTACGAAAAGGAAGATGCATATTGACAGTTTATATAGTAAATATGTTCATTAGTTGAATTAACTAATTAATAGTTGACCATTTTATTTTTGTCTTTAGATACTGATGATTTTATTTTATTGTACTTGACTAAATGCAAATAGTAGACACTCATTACACCTTGATTTGGATCTCTACTCAAAACTTCTTAGCCTCAGCTTTCATAGAACTCATTGCACCCTTTCGCAATTTTTTCACAAATGTTTCTTAGAGCCACAAAAAATTTTGGTAAACACATAATAAAAAATGCTAGCAACACGCTCTTTTGAAGACAAACTATTATTGGATAAAAATTATAGGAAAACAAATATTTCTGTGTTCCATTCCACTTCCTATTTAATGAGTCCCTCTCATCTTACGATTTTGTAATTTTCAGTAAATTTTAACTAACAGTAGAGAATGTGTTAGAAAGAGAGAGTGTGTTGTTAAGAACACTAATCCAAGAAATCTAAAAATAGATTGCAATACCTCATAGGTAAGTGTATCAGCCAGTCCTTGAATACGGTCAATGCGCACATTCTTCCCAAATAGTTTAGAGAATGTAGGGTCACCATGGCGTGACTCTAAAGCAATTGTAATACTACAGCCATCATCTCCAAAACTGTTTACAAATCCTTGTATGCAAGAAGTTGTAATTGCACCCCTGCTGTCATATGTTCTTACACAAACCATGTCTCCAGGTGAAAGAGCAGTAGGTGGTAACCGGTGGTTCCCTTCAACCTTGAATAACACCAAATGCATTCCCCCCAGTCCTGTTTACAAAATGAATTATGACCATAGCACGCAGACTGGATTTGAGTACAAGTTACAAAGACTAAATTCATATAACTAGCATCCTATGCATGCATCCCATCAGTTAAGACAAGATGCTTATGCATCATATAGACGTCTACATATAGCTTATTGATTTTCTTAGGGTTTTTAACTTAGACTATAGACATCCAAGTGATCGAAAAGACCACACGTAATTATGATTTACATTCTAAACCTAGATGAGTAAAGGTTCATCTAGGTCTAAATCTATGATTGGGATTGGGACTTCAGTATGGAGTACCTAAGTCCCAAATCGAGTGTGAGATGTTTGGCAGAGTACTTAAGTGTTTGGTTCTATCTCCTTATTAGCAAGGTTTTGAGGTTGTGTTTCCAAAGTGTTTGGGTGTTTACCATTCTACCTTCCACGTTTATCTACTTCCTAACCTCAGTAATATATACTTTCACCCAATATTAGATACAGTAAATCAAGCATGTTCAAGTGGTTTTAGTAAAGATATCAACATTCTGCATTGGGCAGCCCTGGTTTGCTGACAGGCATGATCACATAATGATTGGTGAAGAATGTCAAGATAATCTATAAATGTTTTAAAGAACTAAGACAAATGTTGACAAGCATGATCACTTTGCAAAGAACAAATTGGAAAACCGAATTGAGTCTTTATTTCATGACTGATTTTCCATTAAAAACAATTGGGTACAATAAGCATAAATATCAATAAAATCAACAAATATAAAATCTTGAGTAGATGCAGTACATTTATGAGGCTTCCTCAAAATGAACAAAAGAAAATGGAGATATATCTCAATAACTGAATTGATTGGAAAACAGACTGCGAGTATGTTTCACCAAGATGTTTTATATAGTCCATATCTAAAATATTAATGAACTTCCTGTAGTTTACTACATCAGATCATATAACTCATTAGCATGTGAACTGTTCAACTTCTTATATAGCACACCAACATAAAGGAAAGACTAAATTTTAGAAGGAAGGTCAATGCAAGGTCATAATTTGTCTGAATAAGTGAAAAGAAAAGAGAAAAAGGAGAAGACCTGTAGAGGTACTGATGGCATTTAAATTACAAATGGTGTCGCAGTGTTCTTGTTGAGGCTGGCTATGACTAACCAAGAAATCAAGAGGTTTTGAAGAATCAGAAACATCATCTGGTTTAGGAACGGCATCCAATTCCTCCTGAGTAAACTCCAATTCAGCATCCCTTTCGACACAGAGTAGTTCTGACATGCGATTGGTGAATTCATCAATCCTGTGCTGTATTGCTTTGACCTTTCCCAAGTCCATTCCTAAAACACCTTGGACACTCTTGGGTTGTGCTATCTTTCTCACAACTGCCCTATGCTGAGCTGTAAATGAACCATTAGACAGTAAGACCATTTATTTTGAGTTAACAGAAACTGATAGAAAAATCCACTCCCATTGAACACGGATCAAAGATATGAGATACACACAAAGACACCACAAATAGAAACAACACAGCTTCATCTTAACACATTTTTTTTGTAATCAAGTAATTGGTATGGAATATTCACCAACTTTACCGATGACTCATCTCTGTCCTAATCACTGTTTTTTTTCTATCAACGAGGCTCGATCCTGAAAATTTGTCCATGGGGACCGTATCTCGTATTTTTTATGTCATAAGATTACAAGTTTTCTCGACGAAAGAATCATCTCCATTACACGACGGCTCTCAGTCAGAGTGTAACTCATTCTTCAGGTTGAAGGTTTTTCTCACCCCAATAACCTCTGTTTACATAGTAGTGAATGACTTATACAGACTCTGAATAAGCAACAAGTAATTGTTTCTCAAAATTCCAAGAGTCACCCCCTTCATAAATTGTAGCAACAGTTGCAACCTTTCACTTGTCAACTTATTAGATCTTGAATTCACATTAGAAATTTGAATTGATTTTCTCAGCACAGTTGGCTCAGGCGGAGGGAGCACCGAATGCATAATATAGTAAATTAATTTTGATTAGTAAGTGTTATGTAAGGAGAAATAAAGAGAAACCTGAATTGGCGAGCTGCTTAAGCAGTTTCCAAGACTTGGTGTCCCGCCAGTCCTGAATGGAGTTGTCGTTCTGCAGGTCTTGGAGAACAGCGCGAAGCTCCCTCTGAAAATGGTCGAACAGAGTGGGGTAGTGCGTGCAGGCCTTCAAGCAAACACCTTCAAGGCCAATGGGCATAGGAACAGCATTGAGATAGGGCTGTGCCTGCATAATAAAAGTGAGACCCGGTCCCATGCGCTCCCACAACTCCATCTCTCCCTGCATCTCCGCCGCAGCTAAATCAGATGACATGGCCCTCATGCTGTCGCGAATCCATCTCGTAACACTCTTCCCGAGATCCTTCTTCCCAATTGGGTCTCCGTTGTGATGGACAGCAGCAGCGTCCTCCACCACCACCTGAGTCTCGCAACTTCTTCTTCTCCTTCTTCTGGTTTTAGAGTTGGTGGAAACCTTGGGTTGGCTGGTGTTAGTAGCGTTCGGAATTAGGCGATAGAGTCGAAACGAAGGGGGGAAGGAAGAACGCAGGTGGGTGGAGGCATTGTTACAAGGGAAGTGGTGAGTTGGAGTTGCAGTTGCAGTTGCAGCAGGCCCCAATTTGGGCGTGGGTGGGACTCTGCCACAGAAGAAGCAAGTGAGCGCAGTTTCCATTACTGCAACTCAAGAAAGAACCATGGTATTACTAACTTGACTCATTCAGGAATTACTAGTAGAGCATAGATTTTTGTTGGAGAAGCGGCAAGAATAAAAAGATGCCATGGCGGAGAATTTGAACCGCGAACTGCATTTGAGGCGTGGAAGGAAAGAGGCTTCGTTTTATTTCTTTTTCTTTTCTTTTTCTCTCTTCGTTTATTTATGTGACACGAGTGAAAAGGAAAAGTAAGAGAAGGGCAAACTCAAGATCCCAGCTCTTGCTCTAATTGGCTCCTGCGATTTTGTGGCCTCACGTGGCACCCTTTAACCCTTCTACTTCCTGCTCACGTGTTTCCATCCCAACCCAAAGCTTTTTTATTTTCAGAATAATAAATTATTGAGCTGTATTTTAATATTCGCAAACGGTCACTATTTCTTTGTTTTTTTTTTCTGAACTCACTATTGTTGCGCCTTGTGCGCAATTTCTTCCTTCACTCGTTTTTTTCTCTTACACCTCATTCTTGAAAATGTGTATTTGACCCCATTTTTTTCTTTATTATTCAAACAATACTCATTGCCGGCATTAGTTGGTGTTCTTACCTGTGAACTCTTGTTTTAGACAATACATTAATAAAAAGTATTGTTGAGGAAATGAAAGTTGTATAGGTGTTAAAGTTACTTAAGTTTTTCAGATATACGTTTTTTTAATTTTGAACGATTTTAACAATTATGAATTTCACATAGATTTTTTTTAGTTATTTATGGATTGTAATTTTGAATTAATTAATCCAAAATAATAATTTCATATCCCGTGAACTTAAGGATTACACTATTTGAAAGTCAATTATAATTTCAACTTTTAAATTGTGAAATTCCTAAATTATTTTCAAAACATCTGATTCAAAAATATAATTTAGTTTTGGACCATGTAAAGTGGAGATGCATTCTAAACTATGCAATATAAAGTAAATATATTATAAATTATATAATTTAAAAAAATATTTCAGATTATATAATTTAAGAATATATTATATTAACATTTTGAAATTTCTCATATATCTTCTAATTCCTTGCATCTTCAGTGCCTTTTGCGTATTTATTTCCACTTTCCTTTTCTTTATTACCTTTCTCTCTCCATTAAATATATCTTTGTTGACTTTTAATTCATTTATCATTTAATCTCTTCTTGTCTACAAAATTTATTTGGGAGAATTTATAGTTCAAAACTTTTTCCAACCTTTTCTCTCGTTATCATTTGTTTCATTTTCTATCTTAAATTTTTTACATTATTGATCATTTTAAACGCCCCCTTATTTTCTAGGTAATTGTTTTCTGTTTCTAATGAAAATAATTTTTAAAAGGTTAAAATATTTTATTGGTCTTTGTTCAAAAATTTTAAGTAAGTCATCATATTTTGATTGTTCCAATTAATTTTCTATTTCTAAAAATATGATGAAATTTGGTAATTTTTGTTAGAACGGTATATATAATGACCTTAACTCATGTGTCAGTTTTATGTGTTTTTCTGTTCAATGTCATGTGTAAAGTAAGTGTGTTGCTACGTAGAGACAATGTGATGTGGTAATATTGTAGTACCAGTATAAAATCTTAATTTAGTCCTTATATTTATTTTTTTATTCAGTTCAATCCAATTTTTTAAAAATATTTGCATTGGTCAAGTGTCAATGTAGTATTAGTGGCATTTTTGAAAATACTTGTATAACTATAAGTTTCGTTTCTACGAATAATCTAAGTTTACCTAAGGTTAAATTTTTAGAAAAGTTACTTCTCTACCACAATATTTGTAGACTCATGTTCCTCAGAACCCTTTCTTCTCATGTTTTCTCTTCTCTCTTGCTTTCTCTTTTTTAACAAAAATAAATGGGAAAATCACCTTGTTTATTTATTTCAAACTGGTATATATACATATTGGGTGCATTATTTTCACTAATTCCTACTTACAAATTTGCTTAAGAATATTTAGTCCATAAATGGATTACTTGATTCTCACCCAATAACATAAATTCTCAATATATCATCAATCACATAATTTCCTAAGATATCAACAATTAACTATAACACCAATCAACATAATATATAAGCTTTCATCCTAACACTTTTAGTTTCTCTTCATTTGCTTCCTTCATTCGCAGGTTCTCATTGCATGTCTAAAGAGATATTTGGTGTTTGGTATTCTAATGTTTTTGTTTGTTTTTTCATCATTTGCTCACCATTTAAAGAGCTCTCATGCTTGAGTATTTTTTTCATAGTGAATCATTTAAAATTATGTTTATAGGTTTGCATTTTCTTTTTTCGAACCCTAAAAATGATATGATGATATATTTGATTTTTATATATATATATATATATATATATATATATATATATATGTATATATTTTATATTTATGAAAATATTTTAATATTTTTTTCTATTTTTATATATGTTGTATGTATTTTGTTCATCCGATGGTATTAAATTTTAGTTTAATTGTTTAAGTTCTTTAATATAACGTGAGAGTTATTCAATGATTTTTTTTTAAATCTACAATAGACTTCAATTTCCCAATGAATCAAAGCCTATAATCGAATAGGCTTTAGTTGTTTTTTCAAAACCGAAGCCTATTTTTATTTATTTATTTATCTTATAATTTTGTATTTTTTAGGTTTTGATTTTAGAGACAATCGAAGTCTAACATCAAAGGTTATGTTTCAGTTTAAAACCGAAACAGAAAGACTTTTTTTTTTATCTCATTGATATATTTTGATTCGGGAATCGAAGTACAATATAAAAAATAACCGGTGTCAAAAATCCGTCACTGCAATAGTGTAACTACGGTGATAAAATTAAACTTATGAGAATAAGTAAGAAAATAAAAATGTTTATAAAACTTTATAAAAAATATGATAAAAATAAATAACAAATAAAAACATTAAAAAAAATAAAAAATGATTAATTGTGTGTTTTAAAAACAATTTGATAAACCATCGGACAAAACAAATAAATAAAATAAATGTATATTTAAGGGTATGATAAGATGAAAAATACTTAGAAGATTTAAGAAATGTTTTTAGATATCAAAGATAAGTTTTGTAAAGTAATAATGGGTTTGTGTAATTTAAACTTGAAATTGAGAATAACTATTTTCATATAAAAGAATATATTAAAAATGAGTGGTAATCATACGTAAGACATGAAAACTATTTAATTAACTATAATCCGCACAAAGTTGTGATTAACTATTTGATTAGGAGTTTTCTCAACTCTTACTTTACTTTATATAGAGACAAGGATACAATGGATAAAAGATTGAAAATGGATAACATTTGGGGAGAGAGAGAGAGAGAGAGTGATAAGAAGGTGGAATTTATTCCTGGATTGGTAATTTAGACTACAAGGAAGAAAGAAGGAGGTGCCTGGAATTTGAAGAAGGAGTATTAATAGTTGGTGGAAGGCGATTGTTGAGCACAGAGTCCAACTCCTTCTCAAACCTCTGCATGGCTTCAGAGGGTAAGCAAACGGGCATCACCAAACCTTCTTCGCCCTTATCATTTCTGAAGGGTATGTAAAAGCTAGCCACACCAGGAATGGCTCCAACACCTCCTTTGGCGGGTCCTCCATACACAGCTTTACCCCACCCAAAGTCAACGTCTTCGAACCCCGCACGTCTCACATCCGACACCAGATACGACCTCACCACCGTGAAGTGAGGCCGTCCTCGAGTAACCATCAGATCTGCCAACGACTGCATGTACTCCTCGCTCACATCCGCCTTCGCCTTCCTCACCAACTCCAAAGCATACCCCAAAGGATTCTCGCATAACTTTCCCGCAGTCGTAACCGCCACGGAGAAAGCAAAAACGTTGCCGTAGTAACCTTCTGGTAGAGGAGGGTTGAATTTGGAGCGCGCGTTCACGATGCAGATAATGCGGACCTCCTCGTCACTGTCGGGTTGCAGGGCCAGGGTGCGGCACCGCCAGAGGCACGCGGTCAGGACATCGAAGCTGGAGCACTGGTTCTGGTGAGGGGGGAGGAGGCGCCGGATGGCCGAGAGTTCGCTGCGCCCGAAAAAGAAGGAGCGGTGGGCCATGTCGTCCACCGGGATGATCGTGCCTTTTGTGTCCGGAACGACGTCGTACTCGCGGTGGATGCACGTCACTCGCGGTGGGTCCCGCGCGTTCAGAAGTTCTCTGCGCCACACCGGTGGGACCGAGGGCTCCTGCCTCCCGCGCGCTATCTCTCCCACCGCGTTCATGAACTGGACCAGACCCGCTGCGTCACTCATGGTGTGGTTCAGACGGAGCGCGAATATGAATCCCCCGCACTTGAGGCGCGTTACCTGCACGCACTTTGTCAACTCACGTGTTTTCACCATGCAAAATCTTATCATATTTTTCAATTTTTTAACCTTTTGTCCATTGTTTCTTACTTCCTGCTCGACTATTATTGCTGTGCTCTGCTTTTTTCTTTATGCTATTGGCTATTGGCAGTAATACCAGTGATATACTCTAAAGTGACGTTTGTGCAACTCTTTCCTTTATGAAGATGGTTGAAGTGTGAAAGAATGAATATACCTGAATTAGGAGAAGGGGAGTGTGAAGAACTCCTTGGGAGGAAGGAACATCGTAAAGAAGATTCTCCCAGCAGGGGAAAGGAGGTTGAAGAGCGTGGCCAAATTGAGTGAGTGTGACATCTGCATCAGCTTCAATGAACAAAACACCCTCCCCTGTGCAGTCCACCATGAGTTTACGACCGGCTCCTTCCCTCAGCCTACCTGCAAAGGGATAGTAAAACACAAGCGTTTTGGCCAAGGCCTCTCTGATAACCGCAACAGGGTCTGTACCGGCCTGCGCTGGATCATATCTATAGAACTGTATCACTGGAATCTGAAACCTTAACCCATCTTGGTCATCTATGTCTGAGAGTAGCTTCACTTCGCGAGGAGTGGCCTTCGCCGGAGCTATCAGCTCTGGCTCCCGCCTCTGCACCGTAAACACCAGAGATGTGTCCATTATCCTAAACGGTCAACCAAGAAAAGGAAAAGAGAATGAACACTAATGTGGAGGAGATGCATCCCACAGCACTTGTTTATATAATGGAATGAATGCCCCCACATGCCACATTCCTGCTCTCTCTGTCTCCACTCTTTTACTGCTTTACTGTTTTAATAATTTCTTCCTTGTCGACACCTCTTTGTCAAATTATTGGTATCAAAAGCACATTTCAAACTTAACTCTTAATTTATTTTAATTTAATTTTAAACTCATGATCCTTTTCTTTATTGCATTATTTGATTTTATTATTTGAAATGAGAGTAGTAATTATTATATACTTTCTTTCTTTTCTATCTTAATTAGTCGACAAAAACATATGGCTGGCATAAAGAAAATATCTAATTGGAACCCAACCATCCCCTGATCTTTGATTGTACTCCTAGAAAGTAAACTTGATTTGAGCACTAATAATTCAGTGATCCTTCCACTCATTGCAAATAGAACCGAACTTCTTCATAAAAATCCAACCTTTCTTTTACCTTTGTTTGTTACCATTTCTAAAACCACTTCCCTTCATAATCTATCTATAACTAATTTGTGAAAATAGTTTACATCACAACTAATTTTAAACTTAGATCAGTTTAAGTTGGATTTGATCGGATGAAAACATTAAATTAATTTAATTATTTCAATTTTATTGGTTGAATCCGTTGATTGATTCAATAAAATGGACATCTAATTTTAAACTTGTTCAATGTATTACTTTTTATTTTAAATTTTGATCATAAATATCAGGAATATTTTGACAAAAATATAAGGTTATTATTTAATAAATAAAATGGAAAGAGCTCCACAAAAATTATAATAATTAGTAATGGAAATATAAAGTAGACGTTGCATTTTTTAGTGTAAGAAAAATACAGTTATACTTTATAATTAGCTTTCTCGTATGAAATGTTTTAAATTTAATCTTATATAATTTAAAAACAAAAAGTGTTTTCTGGACCGGTATTGATGAGTTCTTTCTTTCGCATGAAGAAACTAAATTTTTGAAGGAAATCATTACAGAAGAGATTTTATGTGACATTCAATTTCTTCGATTTAAAAGAGTTTTCTCTTATATAGTAAAATCACAAATTTTCAAATAAATGTACTTAGTAAAATTTATTTGAAACCTAATTAAAATAAAACTTTTTTTTTTATATATTTCTTGATATTCTATATTACTACAATTGTAATAAGTCTTTTCGGTGACAGGAAAATATAGAAAAATAATGGATTTATATCGAAGAGTAAGAATAATCCATTCACTGACACATTACTGAAATGATCTTATCCTTTTTGTGCAAACATATCCTAATGTTTAACTTAGTTTTATATTATAGAAGTGAATATGCATAGTTTGAAAATGATATGACAAAACTACAAAATGTAAAATAATAAAATTATTATAAAAAAGATTTAAATATATACTTTTACATATGTCTTGTATCATATTATATCATAGTAAACATTGTTTTCTAGCCGAGAGTTGAATTATAATAATTCATCATGAGACAAAGGTAGGGATTCATAAGTTCTTGAGAAATATCTTTTATAGATGGGTCTTTGAATTATTAAAAAAAAAATTATTTAAGTTCTCTTATCCTGAGGCCGATAAAAGAAAAAAAAAGAGTTCTCTTATCTTAAGAATCTTAACAAAATTCATTTCAATAGTTAAGTGTTACTGACTGATGTAAAGATTTATTTATAAAATAATTTATTAAGGAAACTTATTCAATCAACGTGTTATATACTACTACAAATTTTCATATTTTCTGTTAATTTTCAATCAACGTGTTATATACTACTACAAATTTTGAAATTTTTTTAAGAAATATTTATAAATTTTGTTATAAAAAGAAATTATAAAAAATTACTGTCAAATTTTTTGTAAAATATTTTGTATAAAACATTTTTCATAATAAATTTTATAAGAAATACTTGCGAATTTTATAATTTTGTAAGAAATAATTATTTATAAAAGAATTACATGTTAATTAAAATTCTTAGGAAAAATAGTAGAAAAAAATCTTGTAAATTTTTTCAATAAATTTGTAAAAAGTTTCATGTATTTTTAGTAATGATATTATGCGATGTAAAAAGTTGCACGAGAGATTAATTAACTTAAGCTGGGAAGTACTTGTTTTTTTTTTTTCTCTGTGCTATATTTTTCTCTCACCAAATAAAGTGTAGAATTTAAAAGAAGTCTTGGTGCTTGAATTTAATAAAAGAAATGGTTTAGAAGATAAGATTTGCGCGGTCAGTTTTGACTGCAGATATCTTAATTCCTACTTTTGACCAATTTCTTCGTGTCAACTTTCCATATTTAAGGTAGAAAAACAAGTGGAATAAAATTGCTAAAGACTTAATCAACATTTTATTTTTCGTAATTTATTTTTATTTCCAATAAAAATAGTATTTTAGTTCTAATTTTGAAGAGAAATGGTGTATTCATACTTTATTTGATAACTCACTTTTTAGCTTAAAAAAATAATATTTCTTTTATTTGTAAAGAAGAAAAGATAACAAAATAAAATGTTAAATATAAAATTTGTTAGCTTTCAAAATATTATCATTTTATTTTAAGTTTTTAAATGTATTTTTATATATAAATTATACTCTTCATTACAATATTTTTATCTAAATCTTATTATTTACATAATTTTTTTCTCACTATTCTTGTAAAGTCATATTTTTTTCGTTTTCACCTCCATACAAACAGTGAGAATCTAAAAAATAAAAGTAGAATGGGAAGAGCAATAAAAACTGTGTAAATAATTATTTTCTTCTTTACATATGTAAACGGCTGTAATTTATTTTTATAATAAAAGGTTCGATTTAATCCATATCTAAAAAGTAGGGTAATGACATTTGTTATAAAATTACAGTGTTTCAGGACCCATTTAGTGTTTCCTTAAAAATATACCAATTCAATGTTAAATTATATTTTTTAGAGAAAATTCATAAAGTAATTTTGTAATAAGTACATATAATTTTGTTATCATAAATTTTACTTATTTAAAAGATAAATAAGAATTATTTTATTTCGGAATCTAAATTTGTTTTTACATATATTTAAGGAACAAAATAGTCCACGTGATGAGTTTCCACAGTCATTATTTGAGTCAGCTTGGGTAATTTGGTATGGATCAGACAAATTCTCGGTTGTTATAATCAAACAATTTATTCTTTGTTTGAAATAAATAATGCAACTTTAGTAGTGACTTTTGAAACGACTTGACTTGGTAGGTAGTGAGTCATGACAAAAATAATAAACACTACACTCCATGCATTAGCTTAATAATTTATCGTACTAAACAATAACCTATAAAGGGGAATCACACACAGCCAAGAATAGAAACCATAAAAAAAATATGAAGATATTTTGTCAGAAGTTTTTTATTAAATAAGTTGATATTATCATTGATCCCTCCAATCTCAACAAATTATTACCATCACAAGGTTTTTTTTTTTAGTTTCTGAAATTTAGAACAAATACTACAATATTAAAAAAATGGTTTAATTCCATCAACCAAAATTTCCATGTTAACTCTTAAAACTGATGTAGACAAAATCATTAAATTTAATAAAACAAAAGAAAAAGCAGATTATTAACTTTGAACAAGGAATGGTATACTAGTCATTGTTCGCGTGGCAGAGAAAAAAAATGTAGAAGTCAATTACTGTGGAATATGAACATGGAATTCTTAAAAGAGAAAACGACAAATTGATATTTGTTACAAAAGCAGCTTTGTCACTTTTTCTTTAACTCTGTTTCCTCGAAAATTTCCAAATTCTACTAGAAAACGACTTAAAAGACCATGAAAATGTAGTGGGGTTGTTGAAGATGGACTAAAAAATAGTTGTTGAGGTGGGAATGCATTGGAGCAAAGAGATATAAATACCAGTTTTGATCGATCGTCAAAAGTTAAGTTTCCTCCAACCTTCACTTGATCCATCACTTTTGTTTTTTCATATTATTTTTCCTTCTCTAAACGATAATTGTAATTTTAATATTACTTATTAAAGAGACAATTTTATTTTCATCTAGTATAAACGTTTAGTTTCGAATTGTAAACTATATTGTTCTCTGTCTTTTTATTAGAGCTATACAAGCTTAAGTAGGTATGATAAAGAAAGCCCTCTAACTCGGATATCTATCTATTCAAATTTTCCTCCATTTTCACATTAAATAAGTATTACATATTTAATCTAAATATCTATGACTATACATAAAAAATATTTCTTTTTTGTATTCATTTTTTATTTTCCTCTTTATAATATAATTATTTATTAAAATTTTAAAAATTAATCATTACTTTTATATAATTTTTATAAAATCGCTTATATCTTTTTTTTTAATGATTATTTTTTCATTCATTTCATTTCTAAAAAATATAATTTTAATTTGTATTAATTTGATAACATTTGTAAAATATAAAATTATATACATATAAAAGTGTAAAAAATGTTTATACACATGCGCAAGCATGTATTTACACTGGTGTAAAAAAAATTAATAAACACAATATAGAATTAGTTAACAGACTTTTTTAACTATGTACTATAGTTGATGTGCTATATCTTTTAGAAGTTTATATATATATATATATATATATATATATATATATATATATATATATATATATATTTTATATAAAAAGTTAATTGATGTATAACATAGTGAAATTTTTAATGAACCCATGATGAATTGATTTTTCTTTTCATTTATAATCAACGAGACAATATGCAATTATTTTTATAATATACGTTAGTGGAATAATTGTATGTTTTGGTTTTAAAAAGATAGTAGGTTATAGGGTTTTTTTATTTATTTGAGTGATGGTTTAAAGTAGAATTTGTAAATTAGAGTTGGTTTATTTTTATTTTTTTTAAATAAGATGAAGTCGTCGGAAGTGATAAAAAATATCAAAGTTGAAGTGATTTTTTTTTTTGCAAATGAGAAGTCATTATAATAGAGACCAATTTTAATGTATTAGAAAAATGAAAGTTGTAAAGACTCACGATGACTTCACTTCAAAATAAATAAATAAATAAATAAATAAATAAATAAATATATATATATATATATATATATATATAATATTTTAAGCATTCTTGTTATATTTATTTATTTTTTTTAATTTGAGTTGATTGGTACACTAAATAGTAAAAATACAAAAGTATTATGAAATAAAAGTCGACATTAATATATTTTAACATTGATTAAAAATTTAAAAAACAACAATAAAGTTTGTAGATATTAAAGACATCATAGAAACAACTGTTCCTATCGTAACCAGTTTGTTGTTTTATCCAATTTTCAAATATATTTCAATATGTAATTTTTTATTATCTAATGTAATTATCTTAACATTTCTAGTTTAATGAAAAATATTGTTAAGTTTAACCAACTTTATCTATAATTTACTACATTTTATCAATTAATTATGTTAATTTATTCTACCAATCAACTCAAATTAAAAAAAACAAAGAAAAAACTCTAGGGTTAAAAAAATAAATATAACAAGAACATTTAAAAAATATTTTTTTTAAAAATACCGAAGTAAAGTCGTTATGAATTCTGGCATGTATCATGACAACTTTCACTTAAAAAAAATAAAAAGAAAACTAGTTTATATTGTAACGACTTCAGCTTTAATACAGTTATCACTCCTTTCATCCCTGTTTTATAAAGAAAAAATCAACTGACCCTCATTTACAATTTCCAACTCAAACCAAAATCATGAAATAAAAAAGAAAAACCCTAAGACTCTTTAAAAGAATATATTTATTTGACAATTCAATGTCATATTATTTTAATAAAAATTATCAATATATATATATATATATATTATATTGTTAGAATAGATTGTTGAGTAAGTATATTTTGTTTTATGTGTTGTGAACATATAATTTCCTTTTCTTTTATTTCATCATTGCTGATTTTGTGGAGGGATGGAGTAAAATTTTATGATTCTAAACTAGGAAAAGGAAAGACTTGGACTTGGAAATAGGAACATGAATGCTCAGTATCCTCTCATTACTTATATATTGTTTATAACAAGAGAGTCCTTCAAATTGGCGAATGGAAGGAATAGTGCAATAATATAATAATATATAAATTAAAAAATAATATAATTAAAAATATTATTATTTTACCATGAATGTAATTTTGTCTTTTGTGCAGAACTGTATTGAGATGGGCACATGATACTTGGGCTGATTGTCCCAACTTCCCCGCCTGAAAATAACAATTGAAAAGAGAAATTTCGATCTTTAGGCATTTATCCACCTAGCCCTAATACAATATATAAACATTACATATTTTAATTTCAATTTTTACTATTGCATATGTAAGTACATGCATGTATTAAAGATTTTATTTGCATATTTTGCCATAACTTTTTTAATATAAATTGATTGAATTAATAGTTAGATAAACTTGAAATTATAAATTAAATAACATATAATATAATTTTAATTTTTTTAATTTCTATGTCTCTGTTACTTTCATATATTGTTTGAATCGAAATATAATTAATAATTTATATAAAAATCTATAAGTAAATTAAAATTATAAAAAGTGACGTGATAGAATTCTGCTACTTCAACTCACTAAATTCAGAAAATTTTGAGGATACGTATAAGAATTTTAAATTATTTTTTGAAAATCCGAATCCAACTCATGCTGCACCTGCATTTTTATGAGATGAGAACAGGGAGAGCTAAAATAATCTCTATATTATCTTCGTGCCTATCTCTTAAAACTTCACATCTTTTCTTTTTTCTTTTAATCTATTGTTATCTTTTAATTTCTATATCTAGCTAAGCCTTCCTTTATATGGGTTTAGGAGAATTTTTATATAACAATGATTCTTTATGTAAGAATTTAATGAATATTTATTTACTTATATTTGTCTTTGTATATTATTTTCTTAATACTTTTTAAAACTTGATTAGTGTGTCTTAACTAGTTTGAAATTAAATTACATAAGTTAAAATTAGTCTAAAAAAAATAGGGGTTGGAAAGAGGAAAAATACTGTTAATACCAGATATGCGTCTGCCCATTAAGAATATGAGAGAATTTCTTTTATTATTTCTATACCTTCTTGTTGTATAAATTGAAAAAAGTTTCAGTTATTTATGGGTAAGAAATATTTTGGACCGTAAATTTTTTTGAATTGTATAATTTAAATTTATGTTTTGAATTACATTTGGAAATAATATTTTTAATTGAACAATCTAAATATGCTTTTAGATAAAAAAAATGTAAATTAAATTATATAATATATAAATAAAATATATTTTAAATTAAGTAATCAAATTTTCCTTTAAGATTGTATAAGAGTGAAATACATTGAAAATTTAATGGTGGTGAACAATAATTTTCCCTTTTGTAGCTTAGTTGATAAAGTGGTTGTTATTTTCTGTTCATAGGTTGTACTATATGAAGCTAAATAGTTATGTATGACTAAAGTTGAATTTGGATAAATAACTTAGTTAAGCTAATTAGCCGTAGATTTCATTTATTTTTATAATTGAAGAAATCAATTTGAACTGTTAATTTGTATTGGTTATCCCACAAAGTTTGTTAAAATAAGTTGAAAACAACCATTTTCATAAGTTTCCAAACACTTGCAAAATGCAGGTAAGCTCAAATAAACCTTAAATAAGCTCTTCCTAATAGACCTAACTTCACCATAGCTTAGGAACGTGAATTCATGATTTCTGGATGTATTTATTAATGTAATTATTTTACTAGGGCTTTGGTGCCAAACCCAATGTTTCCTATCTATTGGTGGTTCTATAGTAATAATGGTTGCAAAATAAAATAGGTACACCTTAACATAATATTATGGAGTTTGTTGAGATTTTTTAAGAATTGAACCATCACGACAAAGTAGTCGTGAATAATCTTGATAATAATGTGAAACCGTATCAGAAGTTAATTAAAATATTGAAGATGCATATATATTCTTTGTTGGATTGGAAGATGATTTGGAGGAAGTTCGTGAAGAAATCTTGTGTAAATGAATTAGAAAAATGTTATGCATTGATCTAGAGAAAGACAATTTGCAGAACATTGAAAATAGAAGATATGATTTCTTATTCTATGGCTATGATGACAAAGAAGCAGGCAAAACAATAAAAAAGTTTAAAAATGGATAATTACAAATGTACTCAATATAATAAGGATGTGAACCCAAAGGAACAATCTTATGAAATCATAGGATAATCCAAGTAGTAGGACCACAATTGGGTATTAAAGAAGAATTAAAAAAAAAAAACCAATAATTATTGTGACAACCAATGAGAAAGGATGACAAAGGCCTAATGCTTGCTACAACTACAAGTAGCGATATTCCAATCACAATACTTTATTAAAAATATCTACTATTTTGAATAATAAATGAATAATTAACTTTGTGTGTTCTTATTATGTGACTTTTGATTTGATGCTAGACAAATTAAAAATCTTAAACATTTCTCATAACAAAGTATTTTCACAGCCAGTGGTTGTAAATCCACTATAATCGGAGAAGAAGATAATGTTTCTATTTCAAACAATCTAAACATATGTATTTAAAATTGTCAGTATCAAAATCTAGATCATCTTCTATTTTTTGAACTCCTAATGTTTTCTTTTGTTTGTTTTTTCTTATTACACCTTTTTCCACCTATCATCACCTTTCTCCACCTCCCTTCACTTCAATCTGTTGCAAACACATTTTTTTCCTCTCCCAAGAAGCTCCAATTACATGAGACTTTTGGGGTTGTCGAAATCTTTGAGAAGTTTAAGGACTTGAATTATGTTGAAGATTTGAATACGGACAATGCCAAGTGAATCATCCACTGTTATGAGAGAGGGTTTGAAATGTTCATTTCAATTCAAATACTAAAATAAATTTGTTGAGAGCTTAGAAGGTGGTGAGAGGTGGAGTGAAAAAAATACATTCTACTGTAGAACATAATCCAAAATTTGATATTATATGACATTTTTAAATAATAGGACCAAATTAATTTTATTTAACGAATATCAGGATTCAATTAAGAAAAAAAATAAATATAAAAAACAAAATGAATCATAAACTTAAATATATATATATAAATATAATTACTATTATATGTAATTTCATAGATAAATTTAGGGAATCTCTCTTCTATAACTTTTTAAAGATGTTTTTATTTATTTGCATATTCAATATTATTGCATAATGTAATAAGATGACAAAAGTAAACGAAAAATCCAAGAAATAATTACATAAAACATGAATCATAAGATGTTCAAGCCCCGTTCCAGTTTTGGAAAATTATTAATTCCTCTAAAATCATAAGGAAAAGACTAAAAGACCATTCTATTAAACATAGTTGTTTCTACACCACGCATGCCATTGCTCCTTAGGCCTCAGCTTGGTTCATTCATGGTTGCATTTATAATTTGTTACATTTTGGAAATCTTCATTTACAAAAAGAACACACTAATTCTAGACAGGGTATTTATGTAATAACTGAGTTAAAATTGAAATAGTGTTACACGTATACAAGCTTGACCACAAATAAAAAAAAGAGAGTGAATTGACCCACCCACCCACCCGTGTGTCTGTCTATCATCTACATTATTTACAAATTAAACTGCACCTATAATGAAATTCTAACTCTATATTTGCTTTTTCTTCCAAGTTTCCAATGAACCTTCCCATGAACTTCATTCCTTGTTTTCCAACAACATTATACCTCTTCACCACTCTCTATCTCTAACACTGCAAACAACTCCGTTGGGGAGAAACTTGATTTGATCCTCCTGCTCTCCACTCCTTCCTCTTTCAACCACTTCAGCCTCTCAACCATTGAATCAATTCCACACTCCGGATCTGCAACTCTCAAATATGCAATCTTGCTTCCTCCATCTTCGTTCCTCACACAAACACCTTCAGCATTTGCTTCAGCCTCGCAATTTTTCCTCTTCAGCTCTTCTCTGCATCCTTGTAGCCTTACAATTTCCTTTGCTGCTGTTTGAATCACAGAATTATTATCCGTCTGCCACAAAACATGAAATACAAACTGTTGGGGACATCCAAATTTCAAAATATATACATGCATTCTGTTTCCACCACTTTCCATCACTTTTACGTGAACAAGAAAAATTGGACTTTTAGAATTAAATTAATTTATGATTTTAAATTTTATCCTCAAAATGTTTATGGGAATATATATAAATAAATACACAGAAGATATTCGTAATAATATATATAAAGCAATATCTTTATACTTTGGTTCCATGTGGTAAAATTGAATGCAGGGCCAAGCAACATTGTCTCTGTCTCTGTCTTCTCATTCTCTCGTTGATCATGTGCCTGAAACTGCGATCTCTTTCATTCTCTTCTACGTTATTTCTCTCCACAGGGGAACTTTTTCTCAAGAAAGCAAGCATCCTCTTACTCATGCTCTCTGAATTTGACCCGTTTAGAGGGTTATTTCTTCTGGGTAGGTCTATATATTGAACAAAAGCACTTTGAGTTGCTGGAGGGAAAGCTTCAGCCTTGATCATATGGGAATTTTGAATTACATCGCTTTGATCAGTGGGCAAAAGGGGTTGATCCCAGAAAATCTCACCCAGAAGTTTCTCGGGAAAAAATGAATCCATGAAGTACTGTTGTGCTTAGTTAATTTAGTTAAGAGCGTAAACGAGAGAAAAGGGTATTTATACATTATATGCAGAGGAAATGGGGTGCGACTAGATAGCACATTGAAAACATGGTCAATTAAAACTGTGTTTGACCGTTGGTGGGTCAAAGTTTATACACATAATCAAGCTCCAACCAATTACTATTTTGGAGGGTAGCCCCCGATCAAGAACCAACCAAATGATGGACCCACTTCATCACCCACCTTTCGTGAAACTATAGTCAACTCTGTTTCCGTTGGATTGGGGATGTATATAAGCAAGAAAAAAACATAAAACAACTACAACTTGAGAGTGACCCAAATGAATGATGTCAACACTTGGCATTAATTTAGTTGAAGTTAGAGGTAAAAATAAAATCGTCAAACAAGGTTATTTCATGTAGTTTTTTAAATTAAACTTGATCAGGCAGTGTAGTCTTGGAACTTATAATAAAGAGAAAGAAGAAAAGTTTTAAAAGTTAGCTTACAGAAAACTTTTTTTTATGCAGCTACTTAGTGTAGTGTAGGTAAGATCGTGATCATATCTGTGTAAGCTTGATTGGTATTCAACGGCACCCTTATACACATTAATTCGATTATCTTTTTATTTTGACTAAAAAAAACTGAATATGATAGCAGTGGAAGTACTAAAAGGTTGTAAGGGTTGAAATGCGGTTGCAGAAGGAAATATTATTTATTGAATAATAATCTAACTCAGAAGATACAAAATATGGCATTATTTATGAAGAGGTCGCAAGGGACCGAGTCGTTGAGACTCACATGCATGCAAACATAGATATATAGTAAAAAACACACTTGGAATTCAGGTTGGCGTAGTTTCTCGAAAACAAACCGAGGTTGTAACTGAGGTTTAGGTTTGGGTTGTTGGAGATGTGAAGGCGTGGTCAGCAACATTGCCACCATGGCAGCACTTGTAGTTAACGGAGGTGACCTCCATGACGCGTCCACAAGAGGCATTAGGGCATGTTATGGTTGCGAGAACATCAAGAGTGTTGAATTCGCATGGTTGAGGAGCAGGAAGATGACGCTTGGTCTCATAGTACTCTTGGAAGGCAATGTCGAACCCTTCTTTCACCAGCACTCTGTCTTTCCACTTTTCGAAGTCAGCCACAGTCTGATACATGGGTTGGGCGTGCCCTAAAATCTTCACGTTGGACCCTTTGCTGAGAATGGCCCATCCCTGCGTGTCCTGCTTCAGGCAAAGCAAAGACTTCACAATCTCTTGGATCTCACAGTCCAACTTCTCCGAGTGCTTCTTCTGCCTCTTCCCTTCCACTCCGATCCAGAACCGAGGAACTATCTTCGGGTCATCCTTCCCCAAATGGTAATGCTCTATTATTGCATCTGCCCTCTTTATTGTTTCGTGCCTCTTTATTTTATCCACCGCCACACTGAACTCTCGGCTCCACTTCTCGCTGCCTCCATATATGAACACATACCTATCACCTTTCACCTATTCATTCACACACGCAACAATTTCTGGGTTAATCGGTGAATGTATATAAAGAAAACGCGGTAAGCTGGTTTTGGGGTTTTACCTGTATTCCGTGAAGATTTGTTTTCTTTACTTCATCCCAGAACCATTTCCATTTCTGCGCAAGTAGGTAGGCATCCGATTTTCTGAAAGGGAATGCGTCGATTCCCCATTCGAATATGATGTCCAAGGCATCATCGTTCAGCAGCACGCCCTGTGGCTTCACCACTGGAAGTATAGGTTTACCCTGGAACTTTAGTTCCTCCTCAATCAGCCTTGTTCCTGGCAAGGGTTCAAAGCACTCCACCACGTACCATTTTATGTAGCTCTTCAGAGTGTTGAACACCTCCCTGCGCGCATCACCCCATCCACTCTCCATCGGGATCCACAAGATCTTGAACTCCTCTTTCTTGAATCCGCTCCTGTCATTCGGATCCTCCACTAGTCCCTCGTAAATTGAATTCAGAAGCCGAATCTCGTCTTCTATTCTGTCCAACCCCGAAATGAATAGCAGCACGTACTTGTCTTTGAAAACCTCAACATTCTATTTACCAACAAAACAAACCATCGCTTTTTACTTATAATAACACGATTGAGAGCTTAAATAATTCTACACTGAATTAAAGCTTGACACAACTAATATATGATACGAACCACTGTCCTTCTGGCGTTGCCATCGTATATTTGAGCGTTCTGAGAGCCGTTTTTACTGATCAAAAGCTTCAAAAAGTCTACAATGTCTTTAGGCTTGTTAAAGTTCCTCTTACGCCTCCGGTAGTCTTCTACATGATCTGCATTTTTAAAACATTTCTTTTCATCTTCATCACTTAAGTAAAGTAAAAACTAGATGAAAAGGATGATATTGAAGGAAGCACACAAAAACCTTTTTGCTGCTCGCATATCACTAGTAGCCTGGCAAACTCATCCAGAGCGAGAGAAAGTTTGGCACGAAATTCCAGTAACGGATAGTTCCTGAAACATAAAAAGTTTAGGATTAATTACTCGACAACAAACATTTGACAAGAAGAACATGTTTGTTGAGATAAGACTTACGATACACCCTGGAGGTTGCTATTGCAAGCGACAAGGGAAGCGACAACCCAGTAAACAACAAGGGGGATCTGCTCCAATGCATCCGACAAAGCAGGAACATCCTCGGTGTCATAGCTTTCATCAGCGGACAAGGTTCCCCAACGACTGATCTTCTCAACAGCCTCCAGCACCAGCTTCACTGTTAAGTTCAGATCAACCACTGGAAGCTGTCTATGCTGTACCTGATTCAGCACTTTCAACGAGTTCCCTAGAGGGTCTGATGCCTGATAAAGGTTCCAGAAGTTTCCGTACTCCAAAGCGAAACCCGCTAGAGCCACCAACACTTTTGCATCCCACGAGAAGGTTCTCAGTTGTTGAAGAATCCTTAGGGTTGTTTGGTGTGCGTTCTCCAGCCCCCAAGGGGTTGTTATCATCTGTCACCATAATCAATTGCTAAAACCATGCAGCACCATAATTCATTGTTTTATGAACTAAAAAGTTTACTAAAAATTAAAACCATGCAGGTTTCATATTTCATTTAGAAATGATCTCATAATTTGTATTTTTTAATACAGTATATTATAGTTTTATCTTTAAATAATATACAAAAACATTAGTGAAATCATCCATCTAACGTTTTAATTCTGATAATGGTCTCAAGTTTTGCTTTAATAAAACGTGTGAAAGTATTAGAAAATATACTACTAACTATGTTCTAAGTATATTCAAATGGAGTGATTTCTTCGCAACAAAACGAAGACAAAAACATCGCGATATGATTTGTAATAAAATGGAGTAAGCGAGAAAATACATGGCAGGACATGAGCTTCAGTTTTGAGAATTCTGGTTTGAAAGTGCTTGTGGCAATAACATTTCCTGCAAAACCATTTTGCTCATCGATCTGCATGACACCCAAAATTGTAGTCAGGTATCTGAATACTTGAAGTTATACTTACTAATGACTTAAAAAAGGGAAGCTATAAAACACACAAAAAAAGAGATTTTGTAAGTTATGAATTTGATTTTTGTTAATTTACCTTGAGAATAGCCCCAACAACTCTACTTGATAGCTTGATAACGCTGGACACAACGTTGAAAAGTGGCTCACTATCAAACACTTCGTCATCGTAAGTGTGGGATGCGTACACTTTCTCAATGATCTCAGTGTCACTCAACTGAAATGGGTTTGGCAGAAGAGGCTTTTGTGCAGGTTTAGAGATCGACATGTTGCTACTTCGTACGTTAATTAATTTGGATGGAAATGATCGATGTCTTGTGCTATCATTAAATTGCTCGACCTATTTATAAGTTAAGATTCTCGGAGACTTTACATTTGGAATAATTATTAACTTTAGGCTGGAGGAGACAAATTTTAGAGAAAAATAAAAAAAGCACATAAACAAACAGCTTCTTTATTTGCTGTATAGAAAACGTGAAATGTGCCCTCTCGTGCAAAGTTCAGGTTTGCCCTAATGGAGTCTTTGGTGAGTGGCGATATGATAAAGGATATAATTGCCATGTTTCTGTTGGTGTTGGAATTCGATGAAACTTTAGCTTTCTCAAAAGATGGTAGGTCACTTGTCTAAAGGTGCAAGGCAAGAAGATTACCGTGGACAATGTTACCATGCAAACCTTATATGACAGTGATTTGTTTCCTTTGGAATGGAATTTCCTTGAACTTTTGTTTTCTAGAAGGACGTACGATTGAAGATCACTTGTCCATGGTACAAGGCAGGAACATTTCGTAGGTCTTCATGGTGAATTTTGTTTTCATCATTACGTTATTTTTATTTATACTTCAAATGAAAGCACTTAGTTTAACGGGTTCTTTGAAAGCGATGCAACGTACATGTATTCTTTGTTGAAAATAATACAAATATGAGTCAAAATTTTACATCAAATAAAAATAACAAAGTTATAAATCATTTATTATCTTAAAATTTTAGATCAGCGTCGTATATGAAATAAGAGGTTATATATAAATATATAAACCCATCGTTCATACCCGTATATCCTTTCAAATGTAATATGTGATTAGGCTTGAAAGTCAGACAGATATTTCTAAATATTATATATTCGTAATTGAAGGTTCACTCACTCACAATTAATTGCTTGATCTTGAAGCATTAAACAACTAAAATTGCGGTGAAATGAGGCATACTCGTTTTTCTTGTCATCTTTAAAAACTTGTGTTCATTCACAAAGAATTAATACAGTTGTGGTCCCTATGGTCATTTTATAGTTGTTAGGTTTATCGTTTTTTCCATTTGAATGATTTAGATCTCACCGAAGTGCCTTAGTGCGAAAATATTTTCCTTGAGAAAGACCGACCAAAGGTTAAGGCAAGAACATTATGTTGGGAAAAGTTATTCGATGAATGAGAGTCGTTCTGAATCAAATCGATGCCGACAAAGACGATGGTGTGACAAAGAAGCAAATCCTGATACGCATGGTAAAATTATTATTTTTATAATAACTTCATTTAATGAGAAGCTATGCTTTTTCTTTCCACAATTGAAAAGTGTGAAGTTATAAATAGATTTTTTATATACTTTTTTTTAGAAAAAGAAAAAAAAATTATTTTATTTATAGGCTATACCATGACCACAAAACATATGATCCAAGATAAAAAATAATTAACTAATTAAGACATTAGCATTATGATTCCAGGCTTTTACGTGCACGGAGTGCACCGTAGGCATGGTGATCCCAGTGACACTACTTTATCAAACTTCATCACAACAAATTTGACAATGTTTTTATAATTTATTTTATTAAAAATTTAAACTATCGTATAATGAAAATATATTATTTAGATAGGAATTTAAAAATTAAAATTCTAAAACTTTATGAGGACAATTGAATTATATAAAATTAAAAAGGTTCAAATTGCATCTAAATAAAAGGTAAAAAAAATTAAATTCATATTTTGAATTTATGTTCATCATTTCCGTTTTTTTTTTCAAATACATTCTAATGGAGATGTCTATCAGTAGTTTGCGTGGAAATTTAGGGGGAAAACGTTTCCTCATTACAAATTGACATGGGACTAGTGATAAAAGAAAATGTTGATAACTATCTTACAGGAATTAATTTTATGTGTTTACATGGTTCCTCTCACTGTCTCCTTGTAGAAAAGAATTTTCTAGAAATAGATTTTTGGTTTGCTGGAATATAAATTTACTTATCTAATTTGGCTCAGTCCTCCCATATATATATATATATATATATATATATAAATTTACTTATATGTTAGGATCGAGTATTTATCACTAATTCAAAAGTTATAGTCATTAATCAGAGTATAACTTTTTTTACTAACGTGTATAGTGTATAATGCACTATAAAAATATCTAATTTTAGAAGGGGTTAATTAGTTGAGGTTATGATAACCTCTAGTAAAATACAATATATCAGAGATTTTAAAAACCCCAGTTAAGTACCAGGGGTTTTCTAAAAACCCCCGGAAAATTTAAATTTTAATTAATTTTTTCATTTTCATTTTTTTTGTAAGTTTTAATGTTAGAAACAGTGTCTCGTCTCAGGTGTCGTCGTGTGGTCGTGTTCTATTCAGCGAGCGTGGTCGTGTTCTA
>Ga0214542_1001118_pt1 | contig 53853 bp, 42 predicted proteins | sample CNSS1metaG_FD_160096 | JGI IMG/M metagenome (GOLD analysis project Ga0214542, IMG submission 160096) | Root nodule microbial communities from cowpea collected in UCLA plant growth center, Los Angeles, California, USA - CNSS1 | ecosystem: Host-associated > Plants > Roots > Nodule | place: USA... | reverse complement strand
TATTTTCTTAATATTTTTTTTTTTTTTTGTTTAATCAATGAATGGTATGACCCTTCTAATTTTGTTATTATACTCGTCTAATTGGTATATAGACAAATTCGTCTAATGTATATTATGTTTTGTGTTATACTAATCTAATGGTGTATGGACATATTAATCTAACATGTATTGCAAAATCCGTTTAATATTTTTTGTTATATTTGTTTAATTAGTGAACAAAATACCTCGTCTAATGTGTTTTGCTATAATGGTCTAATTAGTATATGAATAAGAAATCTAACATGTATTGCAAAATCCGTTTAATATTTTTGTTATATTGGTTTAATTAATGAACAAAATACCTCGTCTAATGTGTTTTGCTATAATGGTCTAATTAGTATATGAATAGACTCACCTAATGTATATTGTTAAACTTCTTAATTTTTTTATACCCATTTAATCAATGTCTATTATTAAGCTCATTTTTTTTCTCTATCATCTAATGTGTGTTTTTAGACTCACCTAATAAATGTATGATTTTAGATTCATATAATGACAATATAAATATATCAATGAAATATTTCAAGACAAAATAATTATAAATAAAAACTAAAAAATAAAATGAATGGATAAAAAAAACTTCCATGCACATATAACAAAATAAATATAAATACAAAAAAGTTAAAAATGTTAAATGATTAAACTAACTTTTAAAACACAAAAAAAAGATAATAAAATAAAATTTCAATTATTTTATTTTCTTATATTATAATAAATTATTTAATAGTATTTTTCATTATTTAAGAATAAAATAATATATATTCTGATAAAATATATCAACTAATGAATTACGTGCGGGTTTAAACTTTGCAGGAAAACTTACCTTCGAAAATTAAAGTTGAAGTAAAAGACTCTTGTTTGTTTTCATGAGATATCTTTAACAAAAGTTTCTTGCAGATTTCAAATTCCTAACTATTTATAGTCTAGGAACAAATTCTGTAGGGATTAAAATCCACAAAATTATATTTCAAAAAACAAAAATACTGATATGCTTATAGTACCATCACATCACATTCTTACACCAACACGTATTCAGGTTCATGATACGTTGAAGCCTCCAGCATAAAAAAACAGTATACGATGGTTTTAGAAGTATGACACAAAAACCTTGCACATATATAGTTCTTGCTAATCATAGTTAAATAACAGAAGCAGCAAAACATATAATAAGTTGAATACTTGGCTTTTGGTTCCTCTAACTCTGTTTTGTTGTCCTTCTCATAACACTAAGTCACAAGTTAACAGTACAAAAATTAACTTAAGACAGCTCAAACACAAGTTTGCCTTTGACACTAGTAAAGTAAAATTAGCATCTAAATTGAATGGTGGACATCAAACATGAACCTTAAATTTGATTTGTTTAAATGTAACATAAGTTTAGAAACTAGGCATAGATAACATAGTTGCTAACTGTATGATAGTGAATACTGCATGTTACCACTTTGACTGGGAATAAGGGTGTATAACTAGGGGCATAAAACAATTTTGAAAATTTACGAATTATTGGGGTGAAGACAAAAGAGGCTAAGAACTTGAATTTATGCAGTAGAAATTTATTTTTAGAACCCCACAGGCCACAACAAACCAAAATGGGACCAGCTATCATTAACTTCCTCTGCTGTTCTGTCATGTGCAAGCTTCTCAAAGAGGCCACACACACTCCTATCATTTCTCAGCCTCTCCAAAACAAAACCACTCTTCACTTATTATCTCTTACGTTACTTTCCTTTCCTCAGAGTGGTTGAAAACTGGAATCCATGACCAACCAAATCAAAAAAGCTCTTCCCGCTATTTCGGATGCCCTCACCAAGACCAAGACCAAGACCAAACTCCTGTTGGCTCTCGGTGCCACTCTCCTTGTCGCGCTCGCCGTCGTCGCCGGAGTCAGCTCTCGCAAGAACTCCGGCGACAATGCCTCCTCCTCCACTTCGTCGCATGCCATCATCAAAAGCGCCTGCAGCAGCACCTTGTACCCGGAGCTGTGCCTCTCAAGCATAGCCTCCGAACCCGGCCTGGCCGACAAAGTTTCCAGCCACAAGAACGTGATAGAGCAGTCGCTGAACATAACCGCTGGAATCGTTGAGCGGAATTACTTCACCGTGCAGAAGCTCTTAAACGAAAAGGGCCTGACCAAGAGGCAGAAAACGGCCCTCCACGATTGCTTGGAAACCATTGACGAAACCCTGGACGAGCTCCACAAGGCCATAGATGAACTCAAAGACTACCCCTCCAAGAAGCCTCTGTCGCACCACGCCGATGATCTCAAAACTCTCATCAGTTCTGCCATAACCAACCAAGAGACTTGCCTCGACGGCTTCTCTCACGACCTGGCTGACAAAAAACTGAGGGAGCATCTCCAGGCAGGCCAAGTGCACGCGGAGCACTTGTGCAGCAACGCATTGGCCATGACAAAGAACCTCACTGACACCGACATGGCCATGGCCATGCACAACGACGACAAAAACGAGCACAGGAAAACCATGGAGGACCCCCATGAAATCATGTGGCCCCGCTGGATTTCCGCCGCCGACCGCCGCCTTCTGCAGACGGGTACGGTCAATCCTGACGTGGTGGTGGCCGCGGACGGCAGCGGGAACTTCAGGACGGTGTCGGCTGCCGTGGCTGCGGCTCCAGAGAGGAGTAGCAAGAGATACGTGATCAGGATCAAAGCGGGTGTGTACAGAGAGAACGTGGATGTGCCGAAGAAGAAGACTAACATAATGTTCCTTGGGGATGGCAGAACCAACACCATCATCACAGCTAGTAGAAACGTGGTAGACGGCAGCACCACCTTCAATTCTGCCACAGTTGGTCAGTTCCTTAATTACTCTTCTTTGTTTTAGTTCCCGCTTTTCTAACATGCTAAACTCATCCACATTAAGATGTCAAAGACAAAAGGTACATGCTTCAACTCTGGTTCAGTGCTTACCTTCAGACACTATTACTATTATTATTATTATTATTATCCAAATCGCTCCACTTTCTTTTTCTCGCATACTAACATCTCCCAATGTCCTCTCAATCATATTGTGCTTGGTCTCCCAAACGACTGCTTAACTTTGTTTTGAACATTGCTAAAATAATGATTATTTTAAAGATACCAACTTTTCTATTCAAAAGCTAAACGTGCCTCTTTCCATTAGTAAAAAGTGTCTATATCAAGTTGAAATGAGTGTGATTATTAATGTAGAAAGGAAAATTAAAAAGAGAGATAGAAGATACTGTAGATATGTTTGTCAGAAGATGATCCAGTTTCCAACGTACCACGACACAAATAAACAGTCTGTCCCACCAATTAAGCATGGATCTTGGAAGTGAGAAGATGAAGTCGGTCTTCTTTGTCTTGTACTGCATCATTATTACTCAGCTAATTTAGGTGTGACTTTAAAGTTTTACGATCGTTGACAATACCTCCAACAATGACAACCATAATTTTGAAAACAGTTTGAGAAAAGTAGACATGGTGACTAGTCTCTTCATTTGATTCAATTTTACAATCATTGACAATATCTCTAACGATCACACAATGACTTGAATTTAACCATTATTTTTTGAAGAAAAACGTAGCTTCATTTGATTCAGTCTTAAAATTCAACTGAAAATACTTGCACTATAAATGAACAGAGAGATATTTAACAAGAGTTTGGTTTGAAAGTGCAGCCGTGGTGGGTGAAGGTTTCTTGGCAAGAGACATAACCTTCCAAAACACAGCTGGTCCCTCGAAGCACCAAGCGGTTGCACTCAGAGTTGGTGCTGACCTATCAGCATTCTACAGGTGCGACTTTCTTGCATACCAAGACACCCTTTACGTCCACAGCAACCGCCAATTCTTTATCAGCTGCTACATAGCAGGCTCCGTCGACTTCATCTTCGGCAACTCTGCGGCTGTAATCCAGAACTCCGACATCCACGCTAGGCGTCCCAATCGTGGGCAGAAGAACATGGTGACCGCTCAGGGCCGCGTTGACCCCAACCAAAACACCGGCATTGTAATTCAGAAAAGCAGGATTGGTGCAACCAAAGACCTTGAATCTGTGAAGAGCAGCTTCCCCACGTTTCTCGGGAGGCCCTGGAAGGAGTATTCTCGTACTGTCATCATGCAGTCAACCATAAGTGACGTCATTGACCCTGCTGGCTGGCACGAGTGGAATGGCAACTTTGCTTTGAACACGTTGTTCTACGGGGAGTATCAGAACACTGGGCCTGGTGCTGCAACCTCAAGGAGGGTCACTTGGAGAGGGTTTAAGGTCATCACCAGTGCTGCTGAGGCTCAGCGCTTCACTCCTGCCAATTTCATTGCAGGTTCAAGCTGGTTGTCCTCTACTGGCTTCCCATTCTCTCTTGGCCTCTAGTTTTTCATCTCTGTCCTCTTCACTTTCACTCTTTCTTGTTCCATTGTCACCTCCTAAATATAGTTTGGTTCAGTTGAGGACAGGTCAGAGAGATGAAAATAATGAGTAAGTGAGTGCGATCTCAATCAACTCAAGCTTCCCTCTCCTATGCTTGTATCAATAAGTAGTAATTGTAAGTTGAATTTTGAATTTGTACCTGAGTCTCCTCTCTATTTATCATTAAATGCAAATTTTCATCCTAAGAGGAACACTGTGGCTGGTTAAGAAGATATTACACAGTCTATACTAGTTGGGTAAGATATTTTCTTATCCACACACACTCTTAAATTGTTCAACACGCTTCAATTTTGAAAAGTAGTTGACGTATTATTACCTCTGGTTATCACAGTCATTAATTGAAGACGAGGAAAATATTTAGTGAAACGATAGGGAAACAAATATTTTCAGGAGTAAACTCCATGCAAGGACAAGGGATCAATGTTATATTATGTTTAGTGATGATTGTTATTGCAGGGGAAGCAACCACATGTATTGTGACCTAAGACTAGAGGGTTACATTGGTTCTTAATCTTTTGTGCTTGTTCAGCGGTCTTCTTGATTTGCTCCAAGTGCTGCTGTCTGGCTGCTGCTTTCCACTCCTCAGCTTTTCTGTGAACCACTGCCATCTTCTTCATCAACTTCTCTTCCAAGGTTGATCTCATCTTTTGAACTTTCACCTAAACAATTGTTTCAACAACATTCCTTAGTTTCTTTGCTTCATAACCTTGTTTGAATTTAAGAAATTGCTAGGTAATGTGTATAATATATTTCATACACGTTTAAGTATATAACACACCGCCCTACATGTACTCAATTAATTGGACAAGAATCCTGAGAACTATTTAGGCTTTATAAACGAGTTGAATAGTGCTACTTTTGCAACCGGTCACTCAAACTCACTCCCATAAATCGTTAAACAGAAGAATGAAGAGAACGAAAAGTGACCGACCTTGAGAAAGAAAGAGTGTGTTGTTTTGAAGCGAATAAAAAGAAACTGTATATTTTTCTGTTTCCCCCCTCCCACATTCTTCGCACGATACACTCACTACAAGTCAATCACACTGTAGCCTTTAGTCTGTCCAAACAAATTATCGACATGTTCTAAAAAATATATAATATTCACATCCGTTTTATATTCAAGTTGAACAGCAATGAAGAGAATATATCAAGGGCAACAGCTACGACTACTATGCACAGTATTTTGTCAAAGGAATCATTTTGGGTTACTATTATGGACATATAAATTGGTCAACATCTTGCTGCATGCCAAAAACAAAAAACGTCGGAAGGATGATTTGTACATGCGTATAAGCTTACTATTATTTCAGATGCAAAAAACATGAACAAGAAAATGGAGTAGCCGAGATTTGATAAATTACAGCCATGACTTGTGCCGAAGGCCTGAAACTATTTTATTTTAGGAGAATAAGAGACTTGAGCTTAAGTGATTTGGTCAACTATACCCAGTGAAGAGCTAAGAATAACTTTGTATGGAAAACTTTTACCGATGGTTTCCACAGGCATTGTTGTTGAATACAAGCCATTATAAATAATCATAATTCATCAGAAAATATCAGCAACTAAGTACCTCAAGCTTCTTTGATTGGGCTTCTGCTTTAGCACTATGGAGGTCTAACCAAGCTTGAATTTTGGCTTCTTCTCTCTGATACCTGCAGCACATATTACAATTTAGTCCTAGTCAACAGGCATACACTGATACAACACCAGACGAAACTCCAATAGCTGACTACTACAAGGATTATTAACCTGAGACAAGACTTGGTCTTTTCCTCTTGTTCCCACGTAGCAGCCCTGCAGTCTGAATCAGCTTTCTGGCTAGCATTATGTCTCAAGCTCTTTGATATTTCCTCTTCCTCCTCTTCTCTTGAGCTCCAGTGTGATGTGACCGAATTATACTGTGTTCCTACTTGCAGTTTAGCAAAATGACACTCCTCCAGCCGAATAAGGTCAATGGTGCAGGTTTTGTTATTGTGGTTTGCGGAGGACAATGGTCCCGACTTACTTGCAGGAGTGTTATGGCGAGCAGGAGATGAACTCTTGAATGGGGTGTGGCATCTTGAAGCTGTGCAACTTCCAAGAGGCGTCATCTCCGTCCCAACATCCTTACGAACCACTTCCTTGCAAGCATCTTTCACTGCCTCCCCAGCTGGGTCTCCAAACAAAAGCCCTTCTTCAGTTGCCTCTGAATATTGCAGATTTGGGAAAATGGGCACAGTGCTGTCTGTAAACTTATCTGCATTGCAAATGAAATTTCACTGTTTGTCAAGGAGTTGCTTAATTTATATGAACTTGAACTCAATCATATCATTTAATAGCAAAAGGATGAGTTTTTTATTTTTATTTTTTATCAGTATGTTTGTAGTGAGAGTATCAGCTTCTTTGGAAGTTGCATTGCAAGTGTAGACTGCAAGTTACCATCATTCTTTACAGCAACCGGCTCCTAGGTTAGTAAATTGACTTGCAGCCACAAAACCCAGCCAGTCTAAGATCTATTAAAGACAAAAAAAAAAAGAGTCTTTTAACCTATATTTGGAAGATTTCAAAATTCAAAAATTCATAGAGAAAATAACATTTGAAAGGAAATGTCCAGATAAAAAAAAAAAAACATGAAATGTAACTTCAAACTACAGTCATTCTGAAACAAGTTTTATCCAAGATTATTATTGTAGAATGCGGATAAGCAGAAGTTTGAGAGTAGTAAAGAGAAAGGAGAAGAGAGACAGGATAATGATGATGATGATGATGAGCATAAAAACAAAAGCGCAAAGTTGGGAAGTAACGATGGTGATAGCACCTTTTAGCACAGTGTGAGTGGAGCAAGAGATCCCATTAGAAGCATGGGGTGTGTCAAGGTGGTCCAAAGACGCAGAGCCTTGAAAGTTGGCAGAGTCAGGGTGCACCTTTATGTTAGAAGGCTCAGAGAGCTTTATAGTGTGAGGTGGGGAGTGGTGGGAGCTGATGAGCCATTTCTCTGCATCGTCCCATTTGGAAGGGAAGCTCTTTCTTGAAAATTTGCCAACACTGTTGAAGCTGAAAATGGGTCTGCCCGGGGTAGAGGGAGCCTCTAGCCTCCTGTGAGTGATAGAGCTGCTTCCATCTCTGGTGGCAGAAACCTCTCTGCTATCTGAGTTACCATTGTTTGGCATTGGAAAGGAGTTGAGTTAAAAAAAAAAAACTCAGATTGAGCTTGCAGATTAAGTGGAGCTGTGTGTGGTTCTGGTTGTAGCATTAGCATACAAATTCATGGGCCTGTATTAAGATGAGCTTATTGGGGTAACTGAGTGGAGAAAAAGAGGGTGTGGCTACTAGTCTAGTCTAGTGGCACTAGTGCCTAAGGCTATGTGTGTTGTCTGAGCTTGGGTTATGCCAAAAATAAAACAGTGGCACATGAGAAAGTGAGTGGAGAGTCAGATAGAGTAACAGAAGAGGAGCAGCACGCTGAACTGAATAAGGAAAAGGCACTGTTGAGTTGACTGGATGGATCGGAAGCATGAGTGTGGAAGATGACGAAGTAGTGCTACTGCTGCTCACCCACTGCTTCATCAAAAGAAGAGGGAGCTTCGGGACCTGCATACCAAATCCTTTTACCAACAAACAACATCAGAATTCGCCTCTGTCATGCACTGTTACCTCACTCAGCGTGCACGGTTAACTTTCCCTAATGCTACATCAAATTCAACACACCAACAAATTACCTTACAACCATTATTATGTAAGTGATATAACGTGATAGAATGATACTAATAGACAGAAATAGTAGAGATTCTATTGAGTTGAGGTTACTTGATATGTGTGATTGTTTATATATATATATATATATATATTATCTTCACTGTCTATTACATGTCATTTAGTATTATTGGTTATTTTCTGGTTTTTTATGTTTTAACACCCACTTACATTATCTTTATGGTGTGAATGCTAATGCAACATACTTTTACTCTGTGGAAGAAATTTCTAATATATTCGTATACAGGGATTGAATGACATTGGTTACTTTGTTTGATACAAACAAAATATTGGGTCTTATCAAGGATTAACAGAATAATAACGTGATGTAGACTTTAATATGAGAAATTGTCGTTACCGTATCTTAGTAGGTTAAGGTGACACATGTTGTAACTTTGAATAGAGAAAAACTATTTATACGAATAATACTGTATTTTCAAAAATAAACTAATTGGTTTTGATGTTTAAAAATATATATATATATATATATATATATATATATATATATTGAAAATTTAGTAAAAAAAAGAAAAAAAATAATAGAGAATTTGCACTCTTGCATCCAGATTGTGGTGAAGTTAAGAACCCAACACAATTTATGTTTCTCATATGAGTCCACAAAACATTATCTTTCAATTTGTTTGTGTTTAATTTGTTTAAAAATAACTTACATTGATTGTTTATTTTTCCTTCAAATTTACAGAATTCTCTATTTTATTTTGAACATTAATTTTTACAAGAGCCTGTTACAAACAAGTCATCAAGGAAATAACAATGAAGGTACGATCAACTATAAAAAAAAAAATAATATATATATATATATATATATATATATATATATATACTAGAAAATAAGAGAATATATGTGAACAAAAGAAAACTAAAATAACAGTAAACAACTAAGATGAATAACCCCGGTGAATATAATAAATGTATTGCAATTTCAAATGTATTGCAATTTATAATTATTTTTAATTTGATGCAATTTCGACAAAGTTAGAAATTGAATGAGTGAAGTGGTTTGATGTGACGTGACGTTGGTCCTCCGTAATTATAGTTGGTGAAATCATGGTTGAAGATCGTAGCTTAAAGTTTTGAAAATTTTCTTCAATTAGAAAGAGTCTTCATTAAAACCATGATAACTTACTTGAAAGCCCATGTGGTCTTACAGTGAGTGACGTGTTGATATAAGAGATTATGTATATTATTGTGTGAAGTGTTATTTATGGAGCAAAAGATTGATTGATTCCATAGTGAAATGGTGAATGGACGAAGCAACAAAATGATAAGAGAGAAGCACTATGAAGCATGATGAAACCTGAACTGTGACTCGGAGTTCACCGGCAACCAAGGTCCTACATTACTATTTATATTACAACATTTTATCATGATAAGACACAGCCCACCAATAATTCAATTCATAACATTTTTTTAATAATATTTTAACCAATGCTTACCATTAATAAAAAACTAATTAATTAAAGGATGAGATCATTGCGTTACTATATAGGCAGGGCCTATCCCTCACCACTTTTATTCTTCTTCTTCTGGGACAAATCACATTCATGGCTGCTACCTCTGTTTCCCCAATTCAAATCCCAATTCACAGATATGGATCATTTCTCATCTGCCCAAACAAAAAATTCATGTCCAAACCAACCTATGTCCCACTCAAAAGGGCAACATCATCATCATCATCATCATCATCATCGGTAGTGAGGATCACAGCATCCATGAAGAACAAGGTTTAATGTTTTTATGTTTTTATGTTTGATGTTTACCCTTGTCTTAGCAGAAGGAAACAGATGTTGTTTTAATTAATGTGTATTTATTCGGCTAAACAGGTTTATGAAGATCGTTCTGAGGGCATAGTGTGCTACCAAGATGAGCGAGGGGAAATCATTTGCGAAGGGTATGATGAAGGGCCCTGTTTTCAAAGAATTCCAGAACTCACCAACAATCATCCAAGGTATATATATATATATACCCAGTAATTAAATCATATCACACCTTTTCTTACTCCAATTTTTACTACTTCTAATATCCATGGCTTCACCAGAGAGGCTCAAATCACCAATCTTCTTCTTCGACAAAGTTGGCTTCAGATAATGAAAGGAGAGAAGAACTCCAACGATGGTGGTGTTGAAGAAGGGCGTGTGAGAAAGGACTTCAACTGTAATGGTTTTAACTCACTCTGCTAATTCATTACCTTATTCGATCTCATCTTTTCAGACTCGGAGATCTTAGCACCATATATATAATATATAGACTGTGTATGTATGAAAAAAAAAGGCATGAACATCAGAAAGGAAAAAGATGTTAGAGAGGGTTTTGTTCCTCTTGCTGCCACTTGTAACTTTTAAGGCTTCATAATGGGAATGCCACCTTTACTTAATTGCATCTCCTTTTCGTTTAGATTATTAGTTCATATTTTGTCTCTATGTCCTTGTATTCTAAAAGAACAACTTCGCTGTCTGATGATAAAGACAATTTCTGAAAAGCAGAAGAAGCCATGTTTCAGTGATGCTCTTCTAGCTACTAATTAAATAAAACACACTTTCACTTATCTTCACACTCTCACCCCCATAATAAGGATAAGATAAGCACATCGATGCCTGAGATTGCTAATTTTATCACTATTCACCCTGCAGAAATTAGATACGTTATAAACAATTTTTTTTAACACATTGTTTGTTATTAGTTTAAGTGTGATACGAAGAGTGTATGATTAACAGATAGATATAAGATGTGAGTTGAGTTGGGAGAGGATGGGTTGACAAGGGTAGTGGAGCCCAAAATATATCTCTTGGATCTCTCTCATTTAGCATAGATAAGGGATTTTCAAAGTCAAAGATAAATAGTGGTTGATGATGAGGAGAATTTGAATCATTTGCTTGCATGGAAGAAGAACCAAAATGGTGGATTCTTAATATGTTTGCATTTATGAATAGATTTATTAAGTTTTATCAATAAATCTTATTTTAACTCTTTTAATTTGTTGAGGTATTTACAATTTCACCCTATTACTTCTTTATAATCTGGCCTAATAGCCTATTTAAAATTTGGCTTATTAGTGTGAAAAAAAAAATCCATAAATAGATTAATTAGCCTCTGAAAGATTGTCTTACTATAAAAAAAATCTCTGATAATATAATAACATACAATTTTTTTTCGCGTGAAAGTGATTTTATTTACAAAATTTAACTTCACACCCTTTTTTATAGATTTTCTGTTCTTATACTTATTCTTTTCCTCTGGTAAATAAATTAGAAAATGAAAATAACAAATCACTCGATTAGAATTACATTACTACTAATCAAGATAAATTAAGAATTATATTACTACTAATCAAGATAAACTATGTGATTTACTTAATATTTACATTATATTTTGTACTGGCAAAGAAACGACAAGTCTGATCATGCTCGTGATAGTTTCAACTTGATCCATACATATCCTAAATGATGCACTTCAGTTAAGATTGGTCCTAGACTGAGGCGACCTTTTAGGACCAGACTTATCTTGTAAAAAAAACCATTTTATTTGAATCATATTGACCAAAAGCTCAACTAACAATCACTTATGGAACATGCATTTTAACTGATTGAAAATATAATCAAAAGATTAAAATCACTTAAGAGAGAAACATACAATGATATCGGGATAATTCAATCGATTAAGAAACACAATCAATAGGTTGAAAAACTGCAATAATTATGCAGAAAACGCAACTAACACAGGACTCATAATCTGATCAAACAATCAATCAAGATTAATTCCAATTTACAGTATAACCAATGATTACACAACAAATTACATCAAGACATCTAAATCATACAAAATGACTGATTAAAAAGGTTTTCTTGATGGTTTTATCAAATATTAACTAAGAAAAGAACAACCAAACCAATGAACAAGAGTTTTTATATTGGTTCACTCATAACAAAACTACATCTAGGTAGTCAAGACAACCTTAGCCTAACTTAGCCTAACTTTTCACTATATAAAAAGTTGTGCACAATCGACACAATATTACACTTTTGACAATAAAAAAACTACACCAAGACTCTTGAATCCCACAAGAATCAAGCTCAACACAATAAGAGTCTCACTTGCATATCTGGAATCACATTAGATTAAACCAAAATACCTAAGAAAGACCAAACCTAGGTGATGGCGCTTCCTAGGCAACCAAATAATTTCTTTAGGGCTCCAAGACTCTAAGAATCAATCAAGATAGTTGCAGTATTGTCTAGTTTATAAAGAACGAGTTTCCTAGAAAATTCACACTGGTTTCATGCTCAAATTATGAAAATGTTATTGATCTCTCTTAAAAACCAAACTTTATAGTCTGTCTGTTAGTATATTCAACAATTTGATTTATCTGTTCAATATATTGATTTAACTTGACTTAAGTGAAATCAACTCAATTAATGATAATTCAATTGATTAAATATGTTAATAACAAAACTATAGCAATAAACCAATTAACTTGTTAAAAACCCTTTTAACAGACAAAAAGATTGTAACCAAACACAATACACCTATTATGTCAAATTGTCTTCATGTTAAGATCCATTTTTCAAGCTTCAATATCTTCAGATGTTACCCAAATTGAGTACACTTCAAGCTAGATCAACACACAATTTCTTCAAGTCTACATTGGTTTATCAAGTCTTCATCAATCCCCATCAATCCTTCATATCCTTATAAAGTCATTATGCAATATCTTCATCAAATATTTATGCATCAAATTTATTTGTGCTAACAATCTCCCTTGATTTGATGAAACTAATATCTATTGAATTGATAAAGCAACATACTTTTTGTTGAAAAGATCTTCCATTGTGTATCAAGCTTGTGAATCTGACATATATGACAAAAATAGTGCATGCAAGATAACAAACAAACACATGTACATATACTCCTCCTATCACTAATATGGTTTGTCATATCAGAATTTGGTTCATTAATTTTCTTCACCAATTCTTTAATTTTTCAAAACATTAACTTTTCAACTCCTTAATTTTTCAAAACATATCATTCAAAAATAGTCTAGTTTAATTAAAAAATAATGTTGTTGGTTTAAAAATAGTGCAATTTAGTTTAAAATTAGTGCAATTCAGTTTAAAAATAGTGTGTAGTTCAATACAAAAATAATATAATTCGATTCAAAAATGTGCAGTCTAAAAAATGTTCAATTCATGATAGTTTAATTCAATTGGTTAGAACAAAATACAATTAAGTTAGTTTGATCTATTTTTAAATTCAGTATAGGATAACTAGTTTTTAGTTCATTGCTGTATTTACTATGACAATGCAGTTTTCTTTTTTAATGCAAAAGTTGATTCATTCTTATTTATCTGAAAAGAAGAGGGAGAGGGTGAGAGGAGAGATGTTAAGTTGCTTGGTCGTCATAAATGTAAATGGACTTTATATTTTGACATCCGCTTTTGTTATACTTCCAATTGAAATTCATGAATATTATTGTTTTATTTTTAAATTTTGTTTATATTTTTTTCTTATTAATTATAATATTTTATTATTATAAAGTAAGAAAACGATTAAGTGTCATAATATAATTTTCCAATGTAAATTGAATTTGGGAATCGCAGAACCCTAGTAATAAATGTTGATTAACCCTCAAAACAATACATGGCATCTATTCGCGTCTGAATCGAATCGAATCGAAACGATCTTGTTGTGTGGAAGTGGGAAGGGTGATCAAAGATGTGGTGGAGATCAGCGTCATTCATCATGGACAGGCAGCAGAACGAGGCTGCTCTCAGGGGAGACACCGTCGCTCCTACCGACTCCTCAGTATCAAACCCTAACCCTAATCCTAACCCCAGCCCAAACCCTAAGACCTCTGCCTACTATGAGACCAGAGCAGCACACCACGGCGTTGTCACCAGCGACTGGCTGGCCCAGGCTCAGGCCGCCATTGGGCCGGACCCTGATCCTCTACCTCAACTCAGGCCCGATCCTGACAAGCCATTCAGCGTCATCAATGAGTTTAATGACTGGCGAAAACAGCCCCATTTGGCGGAGGCCGTCGCCGCCATTCGCGCCTTGGCCGCCGTGATAAGGACCAGCCAAGCTACCACCATGATGCAGCTGGAAATCGAGCTGAAGAAGGCCTCCGATACTCTGAAGGTACCCTCAGACCACTAACTTCATTATCTACTCGTTCATTGATTTCAACACTCTTTGTTGCGTTACAGTCGTGGGATGCCACCTCTATCTCTTTGACAGCGGGCTGTGATCTCTTCATGCGATATGTCACTCGGACTTCTGCTTTAGAATACGAAGACTTCAATTCCGCTAAATCTCGCTTGATTGAGCGTGCCGAGAAGTTCGGCGAAATCTCCTACAAGGCAACTTTCTCATTCTTTTCCACCCTCTCTGCACTGCACTCTAATTTCCCTTATTTTTCTAATATTTATGCCCAAATTCATTTTTATTCTGCAGGCCCGCAAAGTTATCGCAATGTTGAGTCAGGATTTTATATTTGATGGTTGCACAATTTTGGTTCATGGTTTTTCCAGAGTTGTGTTTGAAGTCCTTAAATTGGCAGCACAAAACAAGAAATTATTTCGGGTCTTCTGCACAGGTTTTTTTTTTTTTTTTTCTTTTTTGCCCTCTTACTTTGCTTTTATTTATATATTACTTTAGGGGCGCATTATTTCAGAGTTGTAACAGATGGCTCATATTCATATTTAGTTCCAAAATCCAAATAACAAATGTGCAACTTTGTATTTTTTTTTTAAACTTTAATTTCATGGATTTAGGCTTTCTTTTCTCAAAATAATTGTAGGCATATTTTTTCAGTCACATCTTGTATTAAAGCCCTGGGAGGATAGTTAAAATTGTTATTCTCAATTCATTTCTGTATTCTTTTTAAAACAAAGGAAGAAGCCAATCTTTTCTCTGATTGTTTTTACTGATAATTTGGTTTCTGCTAGTCTGTTGTTATTGATTGATTGATACATAGAAACATCTCCACGTGGTGAGATAAGGCTTGGTTATTGGTATTGCCTGTAAAGTATGGTTTCTGTACCCTCCTGATCAGACTGGGATTCGATCATGGTAACAATTGATCAAGGGATCCTGTTTGACTTCACTTGGTCATTATATAGGGGTGTTCACTGGATCGGATTAACCGATGACCCAACTTGACCCAATCCAACACAATTAGATTGGGTTGGGTTTCATTTGTAATTGGATCAAATCCAATCCAACTCGAAGTAACCCACTCTTATAATGGTTGGGTCATGGATTTTGTATGTTATGAACAAATTGTGTTATGTTTTTCTTTTCATGTTTTAAATTAGTTTGGACAAACTTGTTATAACTTGACTCATTGCCTTGTTTGAAGTCTTGGATTAATTTTTGTAAAGATTGTGTTATTTTTTAATTAGGTTGATACTTGAAAATTACAACTTTTAACAAGAAAAAAGAATTTATTTCAAAATGTTGATGTAATTGATCCAACTGAATCCAACATGCTCAAGAGTGGGTTGTGTTTGATGGGTTGGTTAATGGGTTTGCTCAAATCCTACAGAACCCTTATCACTGTCTAACATATGAGTCAGATGTTTTCGGAAAGTATAAGTGGTTCAACAACCCACTAAATCCCTGTACCCGTCCCAGTACTTAGGAAACTGTCGAATGATATTCAAGGAGTGTAACCTTAACCTATGGGTCAGATATTTTCAGAAAGAGGAATCTCCAATGATAAGTGGGGCAACAATCCAGTACTTAGGAAACTGTGGTTCGATATCATAGGCAATTAGGTAACTAAAAGGCAAAACACACATAACTCGAATGTTGTGATTTAGGTCACCTTTAGCTACTAGGAGATTTATTTTGAAGAAGTTTCAATTTTTTGTCGTCATAATTTCCATTTGTGGAACCCATTTTAAAACTTGTGGTGTGTATATATTTGGCATCTTCATTGTGATCTGAACTTCAACCTCGTGTCTATTAATTTGTAGAGGGAAGACCAGATCGAACAGGATTGCGGTTGTCCAATGAGCTGGCCAAGCTTGATGTTCCTGTGAAACTACTAATAGATTCTGCTGTGGCATATACTATGGATGAGGTGGACATGGTTTTCGTAGGTGCAGATGGAGTTGTGGAAAGTGGGGGCATAATCAACATGATGGGAACCTACCAAATTGCATTGGTTGCACACGGTATGAATAAACCAGTTTATGTCGCCGCTGAAAGCTACAAGGTATATTTGCAATTTGCTAAGTTGGACTTTATGTTAGCTTGCACTCATCTTTTTAGAAAGGTTGCTTTGAATATGTGTGTAGTTAATGTCTTGTTTGTTATGCTTTTCTGCAGTTTGCTCGTCTCTACCCTCTTGACCAAAAGGATTTAGCCCCTGCTTTACGCCCTATTGATTTCGGTGTACCTATTCCATCCAAGGTTGAGGTTGAAAGGTCCGCGCGGGACTACACCCCTCCTCAATACCTGACTCTGCTTTTCACAGATTTAGGTGTTCTTACTCCATCTGTTGTCAGTGATGAGCTGATCCAGCTATACTTATAGTAATCCATGTATATCTATATCTCTTTCTGTATTCTTTACAAATTTTGGCTTCTATTCAAGATCATGTATTTTACATGAAACAATTTTGTGACAAGCGCGTGTATCGTTTTAATTAATTCGGGGTGGCTTTTAGTATTAGGGCATTGCATATCTGTTCATTCTTTTCACACGTAATCTGTTCATTCTTTGTCTGAATTTCGAAGCACAACGCGAGTTCTGTCAGTGAGAGGAATAGAACTGCATTCCGTTTTTTGAATAATTAAATTTTAAAACAATATTTTCTGACTTTTTTTGATCTGATTTTCAGGGATGATGAAACTTATGTCATCATTGTTAATGCCTTTTATTTTACGAACACTTTTTAGTTAATATTATTATGTCATTACTCATCGTGCACACTGATGGCCGAACCCTTTGAGAATTGTTGTTGCACATTCCATGGTTTGAAGATATTGCTGAGTTTTAGAAAGTAAACTGTTTTGAAGATTTATTTGGTATTTTAATTTCAAAGTAAATATATTTTATTTTCTGAAAATGTTTCTAATGAAAAGATCTTAAATCAATATACGTAACACGAATAATGAAACGGAACATTGTTAAATTCAATTGATATCGAATGTAGATTCTTGTCGAATCTCGTCAAAATTCTCGGGTGTTGATGGTAGTCCAAGATTGTGTAAATTGGACTTAGATCACCTTCACTAAGTATAATCATGAATGATATAAAAGCAATAATTTGACTTTTTAAGCTAAGTAAGATTCCTATAAGTCCAAAAAGCAAATGAAAAGATAAAGCTGTTCCATGAGAAACGAAAAACAAAATATTGTTTGATAAATGTAAAATATGGTTGATAGTTAATAAATGGGGGAATAGTGGTAACACATGTTTTCTGTATCGGTGAATGTTTTGTCAGTGTTGGTGAATTTGATCGACATTATTATAACATAGACACATACACTAGGTCCTACCCTTTCTGTTCACCTGAGAGAGAGAGAGCACTCTCACTTCACTTGAACTGAATCTCATTCTCCATGGCTTCTCCCTATCATCTCAGAAGCAGCATTCTGGTTTTGCTGTTGGTGACAGCCTCAGCTTGGGAAGAAGAGAAGAAAACATTCATAGTGCAAGTGCAGCATGATGCGAAGCCTTCCATCTTCCCCACGCACAGGCACTGGTACGAATCATCCCTGGGCGAGGCCACCTCCATAATACACACATACGAAACAGTCTTCCATGGATTCTCTGCAACTCTCTCCGCCGCGGAGGTGGAGAACCTGGAGTCACTCTCGCACGTCATAGCCCTCATACCCGAGCAGGTGCGCCAACTCCACACCACGCGCTCCCCTCACTTCCTCGGCCTCAACACCGCCGACAGGGCTGGCTTGCTAAAGGAAACCGATTTCGGCTCCGATCTTGTCATCGGACTCATCGACACCGGCATTTCACCCGAAAGCCAGAGCTTCAACGACCGCGACTTAGGCCTCCCTCCCCCCAATTGGAAGGGTCAATGCGTCGCCGGAAAAGGCTTCCCGCCCAACTCCTGTAACCGCAAGCTCATCGGAGCCCGCTACTTCTGCGGCGGTTACGAAGCCACCAACGGTAAAATGAACGAAACACTCGAGTACCGTTCTCCGAGAGACACCGACGGTCACGGTACCCACACCGCTTCCATCGCCGCCGGCAGGTACGTCTTTCCAGCCTCCATCATGGGCTACGCCAAGGGAATGGCCGCCGGGATGGCTCCCAAGGCTCGCCTCGCCGTCTACAAGGTCTGCTGGAACGCTGGCTGCTACGACTCCGACATCCTGGCCGCATTCGACGCCGCCGTAGCCGACGGCGTGCACGTGGTGTCTCTGAGCGTCGGGGGCGTGGTAGTGCCCTACCACCTGGACGTCATCGCTGTGGGGGCCTTCGGAGCCTCGGAGGCAGGCGTGTTCGTGTCTGCCTCAGCGGGAAACGGCGGCCCCGGAGGGCTGACGGTGACGAATGTGGCACCGTGGATGACGACTGTGGGGGCCGGAACCATAGACAGAGATTTCCCGGCGGATGTTATTCTTGGGAACGGGAAGGTGATTGGTGGAGTGAGTGTGTACGGCGGGCCGGGTCTGAGTCCGGGTCGGCTGTACCAGCTGGTGTATGCTGGGTCTGATGGCTACTCTTCCTCTCTCTGCTTGGAAGATTCCTTGGACCCTAAATCCGTGAGGGGTAAGATTGTTGTCTGTGACAGAGGCGTCAATTCAAGACCTGCCAAAGGCCAAGTCGTGAAGAATGCCGGTGGTGTTGCCATGATTTTGGCCAATGGCCCCTTCGATGGAGAAGGTCTGGTTGCTGACTGCCACGTCCTCCCGGCCACCTCCGTCGGTGCCGCCGGGGGCGACCAGATTCGAAGATACATCTCTTTGGCCTCACAGTTACGGTCGCCACCCACCGCAACCATCTTATTCAGGGGCACGAGGGTTGGGGTTAAGCCAGCGCCAAAGGTGGCATCTTTCTCGGCCAGAGGGCCTAATCCGGTCTCCCCTGAGATTTTGAAGCCCGATGTGATTGCGCCTGGACTGAACATTCTTGCGGCCTGGCCTTCTACCATTCCCCCTTCTTCCCTTCCTTCTGACCACCGTACCACTGACTTCAACATACTCTCCGGCACCTCTATGGCCTGCCCTCACGTCTCTGGTTTGGCTGCTCTTTTGAAAGCGGCCCACCCTGAGTGGAGTCCCGCCGCCATAAGATCTGCTCTCATCACCACTGCCTACACTCTCGACAATGGAGGAGATGGAGGGACCTTGTTGGACGAGTCCACTGGGAATGCTTCTTCCGTCTTCGATTATGGGGCTGGTCACGTTCACCCGGAGAAGGCCATCAACCCCGGTCTCGTCTACGACATTTCTACCTACGATTATGTCGATTTCCTCTGCAATTCCAACTACACTGCCCACAATATTCGGGTTATCACCAGAAAGGTCGCAGATTGCAGTGGAGCAAAGAGGGCCGGTCACGCTGCCAATCTCAATTACCCCTCTTTATCTGCTGCCTTTCAACAGTATGGCAAACAAGGCTCACGCATGTCTACACACTTCATTAGAACTGTCACCAACGTTGGAGACCCCAACTCCATTTACAGGGTCACTGTTGCTGCCCCTGCCGACACCGATGTCACTGTTGAACCGGACACACTGGCTTTCAGGAGGTTGGGTCAGAAACTGAACTTCCTTGTGAGGGTGCAAACCAGGGAAGTGAAGCTTTCACCCGGGAGTTCCACTGTCAAGACTGGCTCCATAGTTTGGTCTGATGCTAAGCACACTGTCACCACTCCCTTGGTTGTCACCATGCACCAACCTCTCTGATCTAAATCTGTTTGTTAGTTCCGGGTTTGGTTTGGGTGGGTGTATAAATTTTGCACTTTTTCCATATTCTTACCTTAGGACTCTGTTTATTCTTAAGTTAGTTGTTGTTCCACATAAAAGTATGTATGTATAATGGTGAAAGCGAAACGTTTGTGAGATGATGAAGGATGGATGGTACGAAACATTGTGGAGGTGTATATATCCTTCTTTCATGTTTGTAAAATTAAGAATGAATGAAGGAGTGTCTGTAGGAAATGGTGTCATGAGAAGAGGAGTAGAATAAGGGAAAGATTCGTATCCTTTTACAGCAATTTTTTGTTGGATGGTTTCAGAGTGTTCCTTTTCTTTGCTTAGTCAAAGATTTTGCAAGCACATGTGCGCAGACACGGTAATCTTTGATGCATATGAATCTTTGTAGGCCACGCTCATCAGACACTGAAGCAACACTTTCACCCTTCATAATGACAAACTAGACGTATTCCATTAATGGTTTTTCTTTTTTGTTTTGTGTGTATTAGCACATTCATTACCTTATGGATTCAACATTTCCATAGCCCAACAAAATGAACATTTAAGTAACATGGGATCGTTATATATTTTGGAATAATTGTTGGTAATGCCACCAAAAATAAAACGGGACCAATTTCTTTTTTCAATTTTGTTTTTCTAAATTCATTTTATTTTACGTTTTTACATTTTGTTTTATTTTATGTAATGTTATATACATACATATTTTCTAAATTTTTAATTAATTATTTAATATTTTTAATTAAATAAATTAAAATGAATATAATTTTAAATGTTAAATTATTTTATTATAATTAGTATTGAGAATTTAATGTTAGTGATTTATATTATAATATTGTTAAATATTTAAAATTTCAAATAAATAATAAAATAATTAATTTTTTATTTTATTTTATTACCGCTTGGTTTAATGGGATAAGTAGGAGAAGTTAGCTGCCTAATGTATCTCTGAGCTATCAATTTAAGCGCTTAAACAAAGCATCCAATCATCGAGTTGGAACTCACTCTACCAATCCTCCTTTTCTTTTTATGTTTCTTTCAAAACTATGATCCAAGTTAAATATTTTTTCCTATTACTAGAAAAATGAAAATTATATGGAAATTATGAAAAATTTAATTAAAAAACCTAATACGAGAAAAAACTACTTTTAAACTTCTATTTTAGTTTAATAAAGGTATAAATACTGATTTGGTATCCTATCTTTTTGGAAAAGTTTAATTTGGTAGGAGTGTTTAATTTAGTACCCAAACTTTTTAAACGAGTTTATTTTAGTACCTTCCCTTAAACACTATATAAAGACGTTTGACTTCTGTTGAGGTGACACTGTGCTGGGGATACGTGGCAGAAACAATGGTTCATATAAAATGAGTTGGAATCCCCTTTTATTTGTAAACTTTAAGTGCCCTATTTTGTGGAGAGTGCCCTAATAGGTGGTTTTCTCTTCTTCTGATTTTTCTAGACATTGAAAAAATGTCAAGGGCAAAATCATCTTCCTCTTGCTCTCACAATTCATGGTTGATGCAAAATCAAAGATTGTCCTGTAATAGTGGTGGCTGTAGAGGGTTGGGTGAAGCACCCACATGCAATTGCAGAGTGGAAGTTGTGCTGAGAACGGCTAGAACTATCAAGAATGGTGGGAGACAATTTTGGAGAACGGCTGAAGCTTCTTCTTGCCAGCTTCGCCCTCTCCAATGAACGGAAGGAAATCTTCGTCCTTCTTCTCCGATCACCGAACGCAAATCAACCACTGAACCCTAATTCCCAAATTTAGCTTCTGCCCTAATGTTCCGTTCTGCAAATTTTTTGATTTCACATCCCTAATTTTTTCCCCAAATCGACGACAACGCTTTTGTAAAATTTTTTACTTCACAAATTATTTACTTCGATTTTTTTTTACCATAAAAACCACGTGTCCAACCATGTTTCTGCCACGTATGCCTTGTACAGTGCCACCTCAACAGAAGCCAAATAGCGTTATGTAGTATTTAACGGAATGTACCAAAATAAATCTGTTTAAAAAATTTGGGTATCAAATTAAACATTTCTAAAATTCGGATACCAAATTAAATTTTTGTACCAAATTAGTATTTATTATAGGTAAATTTTATAGTATCACTTAAACCTCTTGTCAAAAGAGTCGTTCTTGTGTAAAAAGGTTGAGTATAAAAAGAAACAAATGAAGAGTGGTAAACTTAGAAAACGCAGAATAGAAAAAGCAAAAACCTTCGATTCGCAGCATTCAACCAAAACCGAGTCTTTGGATATTCATTCATAGCTGTGTTGTTTTTCATCTGACCGATGTGTGGAGGAGCTATTATCTCTGACTTCATTCCGGCGGCGGTCACTGCCAGGTCTCGCCGGATCACCGCCGGTTACCTGTGGTCGGATTTGAAGAAACGGACATCTGAGGTCATCCACTCCGATGATGACTTCGAGGCTGATTTTAGGGATTTCAAGGACGATTCCGACATCGAAACCGACGTCGACGCCGACCACGAAGTCAAACCCTTTGCTTTCTCCGCCTCTTCTCGTAATTTCTCTCTCTTCTTCACAATTCTCTTTTTCCCTATTTTTTTCGTATGCAAAATTATTAATGTTTACTTTTCTGATTGATTTTCGGACCAATTTGTATTCATGCACTGGAAATCAATTTTGTTGGTCACCGTGTGATATGATTTTCTGGACCCTCAATTTTAAAGTGAATCTAATTTGTGATTTTCGTTTATGGAGTTGATAACATGGAATTTTATTTTCTAGATCTACTAGAAATTCTTTGTCTCGTTATGGATCCCGAGTTGATTTCTGGAATGATTTTTTTGGGAGAAATGCTTCTTCTTTAGGAGTGTATGTTTATCCATTTTTCGTACAAGAGTTCACTTTCTACTGATTTTAACTCAAAGGATCACTTTGTGGATTTTGTTGAAATTGATAGATGTTTCATTTCATCATGTTGTTTTGTTGTTATCACAAACTGTTCTGTCTCTCGGTCGCACACCACTGCAACTGCTCTTTCTCAGTATAGTGGGTGGTAACCTTCGCCTTGATTAAAAAACTAAAGTACTAAAAATGAATTTACTTTATTGGTGAGACTTCTAAAGTCCTCGAAGGGATTTTGGGAGAATTGGAAATTTTCTTATGATCCGTGTATGATATTATTATTGTTCTTTTCTTTGTTTAATGGTTCTGAGTGTCTGTTTTCCTCGCTGTGAAATGTGTTTATTAAAGAGCGGGCAGTGAAATCTGTGGCATTCAATGGTGGAGCTGAGAAGTCTGCAAAGAGAAAGAGGAAGAATCAATATAGGGGAATTCGTCAACGTCCTTGGGGGAAATGGGCAGCTGAAATCAGGGATCCAAGAAAGGGCGTTCGTGTCTGGCTTGGAACCTTCAACACTGCTGAAGAAGCTGCAAGAGCTTATGATGCTGAAGCACGGAGGATTCGTGGCAAGAAAGCCAAGGTGAATTTCCCTGAAGAAGCTTCCGTGAAACGTTCTAAGGTGAATCCACTGGGAAATCGGAAGATTGTTCAACCCAATGTTCACAAGTTCAATGCTGGGAACAATCAGAAGGACCTTCCCTGTCCTATGGACCTGATGGAACAGAAACCCCTAGTTAACCAGTTTGCTGACATGGGTTCATTCCCTGGCAGTGGAAATGGACTCAGATCTCTGCCTTCGAATGATGATGTGACCCTTTACTTCAGTTCAGATCAGGGGAGTAACTCATTTGATTATGCAGATCTTGGGTGGAGTGAAAAGGCCCCCAAAACTCCTGAGATCTCATCCATGCTTTCTGCTCCTTTGGATCGCGATTCTCATTTTGCACAGGATGCCAACCATCAGACTAACTCTCAGGATGTGGTATCTATGCAAGATGATTCTTCCAAGACCCTCTCTGAGGAGCTTGTGGATATTGAATCTGAGTTGAAGTTTTTTCAGATGCCTTATCTTGGAGGGAGCTGGGATGATACTTCATTGGAGTCCTTGCTATCTTGTGATACAACCCAGGATGGTGGAAACCTGATGAACCTTTGGAGCTTTGATGACATTCCTTCCATGGCTGGCGGAGTTTTCTGAACAGCCTTTTGTTGGCCTCCTCCCTGTGTATTTAAATAAACTGCACATTATTTTTCATTTTCCTTCGGAGTTCATTAATTTTGTTTGTGTTTTTGTTGCATTTATTCCTCCCAAGTAACATCTTTGCTTGTGCCTGACAAAAATAGGATGTTATTTCCATTTTTCTTACTCACTGGAATGGTTGTGATCTCTGTTGAGGATAGAGTTGAAAACAATTAACTCGCTCAGCACGAGTGAAGTTTATTATTCTCTTGTTTTTAAATTATGGGACTATATAGCTATTTAGGCGCTCTTTACCCTGTCAAAGTCCATGGTTTTAGCTTTAGGGAATCTCAATTGATGTTGCAGGGCGATTATAATGATCTGTGAAACAGTCTTGGGTGCTGATATTTTTGAACTCGGTTATTTCTCTACGGTTATCCTCGTGTGAGAAAATTTGAAGGATCAAAAAGAGCACTATGATGAGCAAGATGCAGAAATTATAAATATTTGATTTCAATAATGTTGTTAGGTTGGTATGTAAGAGATGGAGAAGTTTACCGAACCAAAGTTCTTCCGTGCTCCAACTCAATTCCATTGCGTAGAAGTCCAAAATGTCTGAATGTTGAGGTTGCAATTATTGTACATGATGTATGATGTAGAAATATGGTGTTCTCTAAACAATCGTCTTCAATGTCAAAAGCAGCAACACAATGTCGTATGTTCTAAATAAATTGTCGATGAAATTTAGAGAATATAATGACAAAATAAATGGAAAAAAACAAAATCAAGAATATATATATATATATATATATATATATATAACAAATTCATTTAATCTAACACTATGAAATAACATTTGAGTAATATTAATTTTATAAACTACTTTCAGCGATCATGTTAATAAATATAAGTATTGTCAATAGTATTTTAGAAATAAAGGATGTATTTGAAAAGTAATATTCTTTTTTTATATAATTTATAATTATGTAATATTATTTTTATTTTTAAAATAAATCAGTAATTTATAAATTTAGGTAATATTATTATATAATTTATTAATAATTTGCTTTAAAAATTTATGAAGGACATGTGAACATTATATAAGGAGATGAAGATGAATAAGAAAAAAATTTAATGAATATATTTTTTAGATAAGTTAGAGAGGATCATGGTGACATATCTTTTTTTTTCTTTTGTATATTGGTCAGGCAACCTTTCCGCCTTTATTAATTTTATTTGTTTTTATTGATAAAAAAAAAAATCACTGGTTTATAATTCATTAGAGATATGTTGATAATTGTTAATTTAAGATTTATAAACCTGTACTGTTTTACAATATGTTCATGAGATGGGCTAATTAAGCTTTCGGTTGGTTTGAAATTTTATATTTCTATTTAGATTGTATTTTCTTATCATTTATTTATATTTATTAAAATCATTTCTCCTAGGAACTAATTTTTGATTATTTTTAGTCTGGATGATGTGACAGTGGTCTTTATAAACACAAATTTCGTTCCATTTAAGTAAAACTCTGATGGCAACTTCAAAATCCAGTTTCTGCTTCCTAGTTTTCTTGGTTAGCAATGGAATAACTCTCAGCTTTGGTGACATATGCCAGCCAAAAGAAGCTGCATTATTTGTATTTGGAGATTCAATATTTGATGCTGGAAACAATAATTACATCAATACCACTGCCGATAACTATGCAAATTTCTTTCCATACGGGGAAACCTTCTTCAACTATCCAACAGGCAGATTTTCTGATGGTCGTGTCATTCCAGATTTCTTAGGTACATAAGATTGTTCTGTTTTCCTTTTACCAGCTTCCTTAATTAATGTTTCTGCACCTTCATGCTTACAAAGTCAGAACTTTATTGTTGCAGCCGAGTATGCTAAGTTGCCTCTAATCCAACCCTATCTGTTCCCTGGTAATCAAAGATATGTTGATGGAGTCAATTTTGCATCTGCAGGAGCCGGTGCTTTGGTTGAAACCCATCAAGGACTGGTCTGTTGCATTGCATAGCACTGTCATGTTATTGTTAACTCTTCTTCTGACTTGCTCATTTTGTATCCAACTGCAAGCATTTTGATGTTTAATTTGCAGGTGATAGATCTTAAAACTCAACTAAGTTACTTCAATAGAGTCTGCAAGGTGTTGAGGCAGGAAGTGGGAGATGCAGAAACCACAATCCTACTGGCCAAAGCTGTCTACTTGATCAACATCGGAAGCAATGATTATGAAGTCTACCTCACACAAAAATCTAGTGTCATTACTCCAGACAAATATGTAAATATGGTAGTTGGTAATCTTTCAACAGTGATAAAGGTGCGTTGATGAAGCATATAAGTAGAACTAGCTATAATGAATGTTTATCTAACATGAAGAACATGATCAGGGGATACACAAGGCAGGAGGGAGGAAATTCGGGGTTCTCAATCAGCCAGCTATGGGTTGTGTTCCATTCGTTAAGGCTCTTATGAATGAATCTAAAGGCTGCGTGGAAGAAGCTTCAGCACTAGCGCAACTGCATAACAAGGTTCTTTCTGTGGAGCTTGACCAGTTAAAGAAACAACTAACAGAATTTAAATATTCATACGTGGATTTCTTTGATTTATCACTAGACCTTATAAGCAACCCTTCAAAATATGGTAAGTAGCTTTAGCATATTTATAGTGATTAAGTGAAAAGTTAATCTGACTTTTGGTTTTGGTGATTGTTGTAAAGGTTTTAAAGAAGGCGATGTTGCATGCTGTGGCAGCGGGCCTTACAATGGATATTTCAGCTGTGGAGGGAAAGGAGCAGTGAAAGATTACAACTTGTGTGAGAATCCTAGCGAGTATGTGTTTTTTGATTCAGTTCATCCCACTGAAAGGGCTGATGAAATTATTTCCCAGTTCATGTGGAGCGGCAACTCAAGCATTGCAGGCCCTTACAATCTCAAAACTCTATTTCAGCTATAATCCAACCATGTTCAGATAAATGACCTTGTTCATGATTGTGACATCTTCATGGTAGTAGTTGTGTCATTTGATCCATTTGGGATAGATATGTTGTAGTTGGAGTAATAAAAAAGGCCACTGTGAAAGGCAACATTGAAGTTATCAGCTAGCTAGCAAACATGCATAATAGACAGTGGACAACTTTGTGCCAGCACAAATATAACAATAATTGGAGAATAAATTTTGCAACCCCAGTTTCAATTAGTTGACAAAATCTAATTACACAGTATAAACTCTTTAGAAAGTTGTCTTATATCACAAATGCAATCACCGAACAAATTCTATATGCATTATGATAAAAAAAAAAAGTCAACAATATGAATCATGTCATGCTCTATAACTTAACATAGAAGTTATATTTTTGACTAAAAGAGCTTATTATTAATAATTAAATGAGGAATAAAAAATCAGAGCAGACCAATTCTCCATTGATTTAAATCTGTGCAGATGTTCCCACAATACATTTCCAATATTTAGATTATTTACTGATATAATGCTGGAAATTTAGTTTTCCTTGTGCATGAAGTCAAAGTAGCCTATATAAACACAAGTTGCAGACTGTGACATTAGAAAATTGAAGTGAAACTCATGGCAAGTTCAAAATTCGGGTTCTGTTTTTTAGTTTTTCTGGCAAGCTATGGCATAAGTTGCTGCCTAAGCCTTGGTGATGTTTGCGAGCCAAAAGAACACGCAGCATTATTTGTATTTGGAGATTCACTATTTGACGTTGGAAACAACAATTACATAAATACTACTGCTGATAATCAGGCAAATTACTCTCCATATGGGGAAACCTTCTTCAAGTATCCAACAGGCAGATTTTCTGACGGTCGTGTTCTTCCAGATTTCATAGGTATACAACAACTTTGCTTTTTTATGTGTTTAATTAAGATCAACAAATACCTCACTGCTTACAATATTATTGCAGCTGAGTATGCTAAGTTGCCTCTAATCCCACCCTATCTATTCCCTGGTAATCATCGATACGTTGATGGAGTCAATTTTGCATCAGCTGGAGCTAGGGCTTTGGTTCAAACCCATCAAGGACTGGTCTGTTATGTGTTTTTGCTAACTATTAATTGTGAATGAAATTGGATGCTAGCTGTATTATTTTGACTTGGACTTCAATTAACTTTGGTTCATGCCATCTATTTTGATCTGACAGTGTTGAATTTGCAGGTGATAGATCTAAAAACTCAGCTCAGTTATTTCAGGAAAGTCAGCAAGGAATTGAGACAGCAACTTGGAAATGCAGAAACCACAGCTCTGCTTGCGAAAGCTGTTTACTTGATCAACATTGGAATCAATGATTATGAAATCTCTTTGTCAGAAAATTCAAGTAATACACGCACGGCTGAGAAACATGCAGAGATGGTAGTTGGTAATATTACATCAGTGATCAAGGTATGTAGCAGCTTCTTCTTACTTTGCTCTGCATCGAAGCATCAAAGTTCAACCATTCTAATTTGACGCATTGTATGAATCAGGGGATACACGAGGCAGGAGGAAGGAAATTTGGTATTTTTAACCTACCAGCTGCGGGTTGTGTTCCATTCGTGAAGGCTTTGGTGAATGGATCAAAAGGTTCCTGCGTGGAAGAAGCCTCAGCACTGCCCAAACTACATAACAGTGTGCTTTACCTGGAACTTGTGAAGTTAAAGAAAGAACTAGAAGGATTTAAATATTCATACGTGGATTATTTTACCATAACTTTTGATGTCATAAACAATCCTTCAAAATATGGTAAGCAGTGCATATATTTAGTAGATATGATTTTGGTGGCATGGCTTATATATATCTGATTCAGTGTTTTTTGAGGTAAAGGGTTGAAAGAGGGTGACGTGGCATGCTGTGGCAGTGGACCCCACAGGGGATATTACAGCTGCGGAGGTAGAAGAGAAGTGAAAGATTACGAGTTATGTGAGAATCCAAAGCAATACGTGTTCTTTGATTCTCTTCATCCCACCCAAAGTGCTCATCAGATTGTTTCCCAGCTTGTCTGGAGCGGAAATCAGAGTATTGCTGCTCCCTACAATCTCAGATCACTGTTTCAACCATAATAACGATCCAACCATCTTATGTACACTGTCTATCCAACTAATTTTAATTTAATTAAATAAATTATTTCCTCTGTCAAATAGATTATAATCATTATTTATTGTTAAAAACAATTTAATCAAAATAAGAAATCATAAAACGCTCTTAATTATTAATTTTTTAATAACCAAAAAATAATTTATTCAGTGTATTTGTTATAATTGTGAAAATATTTGCCAGAATATAATTCGAATATAATCTTACTTGGATTGGTTAAGATGAATCGAAAATCTCAACCAAAATCTAGAAAATGTTACAGCGGAGCACACAAATGTTATCCAACATGTGGTAGTGGTATATATATACTCGTACAATTTACACAGAACGGAACCTTCTGGAAACACACTCCAACCATATAATAAATAAGTGTTAGTCTCCAATCTCCGCCGTACATCATCTTCGTCTACAGTAAACTCTAATCCATAATCAAATATTAAAAAAATTGAAACATAGTATATTTTGTAACCTTTGTAAAAAAAAGGGAAACTGTGTAAAGAGGGTGCTTCTGGAGAGTTCTTAAGGTGGGTGAACTGTTTTTGTTTCTGCTTTCCTCTTCCCTCCCAATAAAAATCATAAAAGGTTCCTTGATCCATCCATGTCTTACTTAGAATATTAAAAGTAATGAATGCATAAATAAATAAAAAATTAAAAATATTGGCTTTTGGTTTGATTTGATAAGTTTGGTTGAGCTGAGCGGAGTGAAGAAAGTTGGGTTTGGTTTGATCGAAGAAATGGCGAAGGGAGGAGAGAAATGCAATGAGGAGTTGTATGAGGTTCTGGGCATAGAGAAGGAGTGTACCCCATCTGAGCTCAAGAATGCCTATAAGAAACTTGCACTGGTTAGAATGAATTGGCACATTTCATTTTAAGATTTTTGTTCTTGTGACTCAGCAGAATAGAATGAATTGGGTATTAAAAAGTAAGGAATTTGTTTTGTTTGATGGGATAGAAATGGCACCCAGATCGTTGTTCAGGGAGCCACGAGGAAGAAGGGAAGAAGAAGTTCCAGGCAATCCAGAACGCCTATTCTGGTTGGTCAAATCTCCTTCAATTCAATTCATGTTACCTTCTTCTCTTCCTTCCATTGTTAATTAGTTTCACTCTGTTTTTGCCCAGTCTTATCTGACGCCAACACAAGGTTACTGTACGACGTAGGTGTCTATGACAGCGATGACGACCAAACCGTATCTACTCTCATTCTCTCCATCCCCTTATCTTCTACAAACTAAATAAATAAATATGCTTTAATATCAATACTCCTTCTCCTTATTTGACCTTGCTCACTTTCCTCTCTCTCTCTTTCTTTCTTCCTTTATTTAAAAAATGAATTTTTTGTTCGTGTGGTGTCCTGTCGTCTGTAGCAGTCTTGTCCTGTTTCTGGGCTTTGCATCGTCCATTTTTCTTCTTCCTGGAGAAAAGGTACCATGTGAGACCAGTTAAAATCCTTTGTTTTCATCTTTACTCAGGAAAGCTAGCCAGGCACTAACTTTGCTAAGTTAAATTTGCATACCACTGCTTGTCTTGTGTTGTGATCTACACGCAACCCAACCAACCGGTGGATCAAGTCCATACCAGAATTTCCTACATGGGATATGGACAAATACAATTAACAGAATCAGAATTTGGTGGTGGTTTCATTCTCAGGACTGTTCTTTTTGTAATGAGCCATTTGGTATGTTTGTTTGAGCAGGGCATGGGTGATTTCTTGAATGAAATGGCCACAATGATGAGTCAATCAAAACCCATTGTAAGTGATCTCCATTTAATTTGTTCCAATTGTTCTCAACATTGCTGAACCGAAGGTTCCACGCTTTTCACGTCTTTTTTTGATGTTGTATGGATAAAGTTAGAGTGTTGGCCTCTGTCAAATACTAAGTTGTTGCCATAGCTTTTTCTGACGAATGATATTGGTTTGGGGTTTTTATAGTTGTTGCGGGGAATGATTTTTGTTGAATTCACTAAGATGCACAATGAGCTGTCAGAATTTTGAGAAGGCTATGGATGAAGTTTCATGCCCAATTATTCTAAAACAGAAATTAAAATTAAGCGAAAGGAAGGGAAGGAGTTAAAGGCAGATATTGGATTGCATGGATATAATGTGATAAACAAACACATGCACTCGTTCGTAGTTTCAAACATCATGAATTAATAAATTAATTCATGATGTTTGTTGGCCTGGTCTCGTCTTAGTGGTGGGCCTCAATGGCTAAGATGAATCATGTGATAGATATGATATGGTATTGATTTTATCATCGTACCATGGGCCCACCATCTGAGATTCTGAGAGAAATTAGTCTCGTATCATATGCTATTGTATGTGTTAGTATTGTTATTGTAGCTGATGGCACTGTTATGCATACAACGTACAGTACAAGGGTGTGTTAGTTATGTTGTCTGGTATTGAACAGCAACAGCAGCAGCTTGCATGCATCTATACTTTGTTACTAGCCAATTGGGCAATTCACGTTTGGTGATTCTGGGTGGCTGTGATGTGACATAACAGGAAAATGGGGAGGAGAGTTTTGAGGAGTTCCAACAGCTCTTTGGAGAAATGTTTCAAGCCACTGCACCTGCTTCACCTACGTACATCATGACTAATGGTGAAGGTTCTAGATCAAATAAACGTAATTCCACTGAAATTAATTTTGGAAAGACAGACAGTACATCTGAACTCAATCCCAGCGACCAGAACTTCTGTTTAGGGGTTAGTATATTTATACAACATTTTTCGTTTTATGATACGAGATGCATGTTAATAAAACTGGAGAAGGTACGCAAATGTGTCATTCAATACTACCTGGGCCAAGAATTGCATGCAAGTTTGATGTTGGTAATAAACCTCAAGTTAGATTAGCCTTGTCAGTGTGTTGTGCATTTTAAAACAGACGTGAGTTTTGATGGTATAGGCTCTGCTCGTAAAGATTCTGAACTTCCTAGCTGTGCAATTGCATCTCAATTGTTGTCCATGTCATGGTTGTGATGTCATTTTCTATTAAAAAGGAGGATACAAAGTTGTTGGGTTGGTAATGAAATGTTAGGAGTTTGTAAAATGTATCTGCCTTAGATTACATATTACATACGGTGACATATAAGTAAAAGTGGGTGTGTGACTACTACTGATAGATATTGGTGTTGATGATGTGAAGGGAGGTGGAGCAGCTCCAAGATATGAAGAAGGGAGCTCCATGAGGAGGAGTTAGCACCGTAGCATGGTCATTGTTATGATCTTCATGTTTGCTCTCAAGTCAAGTCTGAGGTGGAGCACCTGCTCTTTTCCTTTATGCTGTGCTATCGTTTTTATTCTAAGCATTGTTTTTTTAAGGTTGAATCGCTGTTTTTCTTCAAAATATATATATGTCCCCTTTTATGTTTCCATCTCTATTCAATTTCTCTTATTTCAAATCGAGGGTTGTGTTGAAGTCTTTAATTTGAAAGAAGGTTGGTTAGTATAATGAAATTTAAAATTAGTAATAATAAAAATATCAATTGGTTTTTTCACTATGGACGAATACATTTATGATTTTGGTTTGTTTACCTTAAAATGATGATGCTTACCATTTTATGGTATAAAAATGATTACGCTTTCATGATTATTTTTGCGGGTGGTATCGCTGTTAGTTACAATATTGTAGTATCTAAAGCAAAAGTTTTATCAAGATTTTCAATGTAAGAAGAAAGTTTTATAAATTATTAAATTATACTGTTTCTTGGAAGTCTCTGAATCCACATCTGTTGGGACGTGCGTAAGGCCATATTTCATTAAAGTCACAACCAAAATCAGAGATGATGCTAATTTAATATGGAGTTGAGTTACGTTTAATTTCTTAACAACTTAAAGTACAATGGTCGTGTTAACGCTTCCGCTATTGTCGTGTCCGTTACCATTATTGTCATCGTTGTCACTTTGGTGTCGTGCTTCATCACTTTTGACTCTTTCTTCTTTGTTTTATCCATTTCCATTTAATTTATAAGAAAAGTTAAATCAGATTTGGTGAAAATATAAATGTCCACTTTATCAATATATATTTAAAATATAATTATCAACGAATTTATTGATAATTTTTTTACAAATTCAATTTCAATAAAGTTAAAATAAAAATTTTAATCTTTATTTTACCCGATAAAAGTTATCGATAAAAGTATTGATTGATAATAAAAACTGTAAATAAGTAAATAATCAACAGATTTATTATGTCGTACTTAAAATCCTAAAATTTGTTGGTGAAATTATCAATAAATACGATTTTAGAGACAAATCTTTTTTATGAATGACAAAAGAGAAGTAATCCATTGTGGGTAATCTTAGGAGAAATTGACATGGGAATATCCTTACCTTTCTTAATGTTTACATTGCCTCTAACTTAAAAAATGAAACGCGACCAGATTGAACCCCACCACCGGAAAGACCACAATGTCCAAGAGATGGACATAATAATATCTCATTTTTTCTTATCTATTCTGTGTTATAAAAGGGGCTGATTTGTCATTTTTGTGTCTGACAGAATGTGTTGTAAGTATATGATGGTCCCTTGGCTTGGCTTCGAAGCCAAGAGAATTCGATGGTTACGTGCCCTTCATGCAAACCTTTCGAGGTTCTCTGTTAAGCCCTTCATGTAAACCTGTGCTTTCAATCAACCCATAAACAGTAATATCATACATGTTCACTTCTATTGCTTCTTTATGCTCCTCTGGTAGCTCCTTTTTTCTTTCATATCAACTGCTCACTTTTTTGTTGTGCACTAAAGATCTCATGATAACATTCAATTTTCTATTACTGACACTTGAAAAGTATAATGCATAAGAGTTACAAAATTTGAGTCGCAAGGTGAAGAAGAATGGCATCCCTGGTTCCTGGAGTTCTACTGAAGCTTCTACAGAGTATGAACTCTAACGTAAAAGTACGCGGGGAATATCGCTCTGTCCTTCTGCAGGTGATCAGCATCGTGCCTGCACTATCTGGCTCTGAATTATGGCCTAACCGAGGTTTCTTCATAAAAGTCTCCGACTCTTCTCACTCAACCTATGTTTCACTCTCGAAGGAAGACAACGAGCTCATATTGAATAATAAGCTGCAGCTTGGGCAATTCTTTTATGTGGATGGAATCGAGGCAGGCACACCTGTCCCTATTCTTGTTGGGGTTAGACCACTCCCTGGACGCCACCCTTTTCAAGGCAATCCTAAGGACTTAATGCAGATGTTAGAGCAATCAGAGCATCCTCATAGTGATGGAGTTAATGGTTCCAAATCCACGGATTTAACAGAAGCCAAAGAGAATCCAAGTTCAAGGCACAAGATTGTTATTAAAGAGGAAAAACTAGGTGTTGCATCCAGGTATATGCAGGGTGTTCTAAATCCAAACTCCAAGCTCAACGGGCTGGAGGCTAATGTAGGAAGCAAAGGAAATGATATAGAAATGGGCGTAGATGGGAAAAAGGTGGGATCTGCGAAAGGAAAGCAACTAGACATCAAAGGTCAGGTATGATTCTTGCTATGTATTGAGTAACTGGGAAAGTGAGAGTGATATATAGAAACAATTATGAAATGATTAGCCTTGAACGAAAATTGCAAAGAATTTCAACGAATTTATCAGATACAATCAGGTCGATATTTTTTGCACTGTTACTGAAAATTATTCAATAGATTTTAGCATCACAGGTGCTCCCGATGACTCAAAGTGGCACTCGACTTGAAGCATTTTCACCAAAGCAAGACATCGCTCAATCTAACATCAGGGAAGCTGTCACAGCACCTTCTGTGCGGACTTCTGCCAAACAGAGTAGTTCTGCTAAACAGGAAAATTTGAATATGAATTTGTTGTCTCGCGCTAAAGATAAAAGCAAGAGCACTGAGACAATTCCATGGTCTTCTTTGCCAGCCAAGCTTCTCAGGCCCGGAAAGGTGCATTGAAATTTACTCTCTCTCTTGTACATTCTTATCACACGTCCCTTTATTAAACGTAATGAAACGTTGATTATTGTCATTAATCGCCAATCCAATACGTGACGGTTTAGCACTAAACGTGCATTGAAGCATGAGTTAGGCTTAAAACAAACTATATTTAATTGCGTATTCACATCATTCTTTACTTGGCAATCATGCAAAACAATAAACCTAATTTCCTCCTTGCCCACTTTATTTTCATTTTACCCAAGGTTATTCTTAGAAGGAAACATCTAGCATCTCAGGTTGTAGTACAAGCCCAAAAAGAAGCATCTGCAGCAACAACCACAGTTAAATGCCTGAGGTATATACTGTCTTTTAATCTAAACCTTGGTACTCGTTTGTACATAGACGATACATCCATTCGGGAGTAATCAAACGCATCATTAGTTCATCGGTTAATTTGGCTTACAAATGAAAGCATAGTTCCCTTTTGCTATTTTGTGCCCCTCAATTGTCACCTCTTCCTCTTTGGTTTTCAGTATGTTCGCCAGCATCTGCTCTTTCGCATCTTCAGAGAACCCTCATGCAACACTAAACAAATTTTTTGCTCTCCAACAGCTCATGGACCAGCCAAATGGTACAGCTCAATTGAATGAAAAATCACTTCAACTATACAGAATTTCAACTCCCGTAGAAAAGCATAAATCTGGCACAACAGCAGGTTTGATGCCCGCTAAAAGCACGGCAAAGTCTTCAAAACCTTTGACCGAACTATCAGGGACTGAGAAACAAGAATGGGCCAAAGGGGGTGGTATGAAAGAGATCGACGAGCTGAGAGAGTTACTTTTAAATGAAACAAGATCATGGTTTTTGATGTATCTGGAAAAGACATTAGATGCTGGGTTTTCTGTTGGCTCCCATGAGAAGGGCAAGGATAGTAAGGATGTTGCAGGGAGACAAATTGAGCAAGCCAACAATATTGCTCTAACACTGTCACACCTTAAGCATGCAAACGAGTGGCTGGACAAACTGAGGAGCAGTTGCAACACGGAAAGTGAAGGGATGGTGGAGACTGTTGACAGATTGAAGCAAAAAGTTTATTCTTGTTTGCTCGTACATATTGATTCCGCTGCACTAGCATTGGGGAACCGAGCCTGATTCAAAGTCAAGAAACAGCTCCGCAACAATATAACTCTAATGCTATTTATTATTTAAATGTATTTAGCCAACATTGGCAATGAATGCTTCGACTGCTCTGTTTGAGGGCAATGCAATGTTGGTCTATACTTGTACCCAAAATAAAAAATAACTAAGGTACTGACTTTATATTACATTTCAATTTATCTTGTAAATGAAAAATAAAGCAAAGCCGTTTATGGCTCTTGGAGACATTGAAAGTTGAATTATGACATGGTTTTCTTGCCCAAATGGTAACAGCGGGAGGAATAGTACTGTATTTTGACTAAATGCAATGACCGTAACAGTGAAAAAAAAACACTTGGTTCTAGAGGAAATCCAGACTAGAAAGAATTGAACTTGCGGTATACAAAGTGATGAATCCAAGCATTGTGACGGAATTGCAGTAATAAGAGAGTGGATCCATAATAGATAAACAAGCAAAGTAACAAATAACGAGCTAGTGTGGTGAAGAACAGACATTTTGGAAAACAAAAACAAACCATTAGTATAACAGTGGTTTCAAAATTAGCATATCGTTTCAGTAAATGCGAGGCTACTTTAGAAAAAAAGAGAGAATAGATTAGTGAGAATAGAAAGAAAGCCATATATATGGATTTAACTTAGTACTGTCTGAAAGTGAGATTCAAGCGACCAGGGCGTAGATTAGTGTGTTGCAGCAAGAGGTTGGGGGCAGAGTTTGGATGAATAGCGGTAACTCCATGGAATACATTTCTGGAGGGGCCACCAAAGATCAAAACATCCCCAGATTCGAGTTGCAGTTTCTCTGCCTTGTCGGGATCCCTGTGATCTCCATAGAGGAACAGTGCAGAGTCTCCGATGGAGAAGGATACGACGGGTAAGCCTCGGCGAAGAGAGTCTTCACTTTCATCCTTGTCTTGATGAAGACCCAAACGGCCAGTTTGGGAGTAAAAATTGACAATGCAGATGTCGGGTGAGATGGAGGGAAGGCGATTCTGAGGAACGAGGGCGTTGGAATCACGAAGTGCATTGCTGACCAATGTCTGAAACTCGGGAGGGATGTGAGGGGGTTTGGCTCCGTCGAACGGTCGTCGTTCTCCGTACTGAGAGGTGTGAGGATCCCAGTTCTTTCCGAGGCACATCATCTTCAAATGCATCTTGGTCTCTTCCCCGTAACCAGGCTGGTAAAATCCTCCCACGCCCACCCCCAACTCCCTGCACCTTTCCACTATCTTCTGCTGATCGTTCAGTGAAAGGTAACCCTTCAGAAGCACCATCCCAGGCCTCAACGACAACCCATTGCCATTGTTATTACTACTTCCGGATCTTCTCTTTTCTCTGTTCTGTACAAGCAATGGAGGTTTCAGAACCACGCTTCCAGGTTGTTTACGGGGACATATATCGAACCCTCCCTCTCCTACTGATGCGGCGGCTGCTGATGGCTTATCAACGTCATCGCCAATATTTAACTTTGACATTCCCATTCCAACAGAGTCAGAATCGGAACGAGAATCAGGTGATGAATTCTGCGGTTGCTTCTTCTCCTCGCTGCCCCTACCTCGCGCACATTGCTCGTTCCCAACAACAACCTGCATACAACCATTCATATTCATGCAATACATCGTCACACCCCCAAAGTAATTTTTTTTGTTTAAAAAATAATAACCTAATTACCTTCAAACACAAGCAAGTATTAGTTACCGGTGAAGTAGATGGAGAGCGACGGCCACGACCACGACCACGACCTCGAACTCGACCATGACCGCCACCAAAAGGTTCCATTGCGTCCACAATCCTTGCTGCTGCTACTATTTATCGATTGATCTTCCAATGTGTCTTTCGGCTGTTCGTTTTCGCCGCTTCTGTGCTTTTCTTTTACTCTTCCTCCCTGTTATTCACATTAACCACAGCAACCAAATTATTTATTTCCGCATTTATTTCCATATTTCAGTCGTTTCCTTTTCTTCACTCCAACAAACAAGTAAATTCTTCATTTATAACTAAATATTCGTTTTTATATAATCAAACTTTATAATAATAAACAAGATTTTTCAACATATAAACTGGGTTATAATATTATTATAATGCATAATACATATCTACTTAATTATATAAATTAAATTTTATATATTTACTATGGATAATTTAATTTATGATGTAAGAATATTTTTTAAAATTAATAATTCTTTAAGAATATAGAATTTTTATTTTAGAGTGAGATAAAAAGTAGATAAAATATATATATACTATTAAAAAAATCAATTATTTGGATAAAAAAATAGCAATTTGAGACCATTGAGAATTTTTCCCCCCTCAAATTTCATGTGTGAAAAGCACATATATAAAAAAAATAAAAAAAATAGAATATATAGAATGTGGCGTTGAAATAGTAGAGCTGTTAGTGTTTAAATAATAAAAAAAAATGTTTAATTATGTCGTCGAAACTCTACTCTAGAAAACTTATTGACTTAAAAGTAAATTCTTTTTTTTATAAAAGCCTTCTGTAAAAACTAAAGATGAAGATAAACACGTATTTACACTAATTTGGTCTTTATCCACCAAAACTAAAAATTATATTGTATCCGACACATAGTACCGGTTTAAGGTAAGAAAAAAAAAATCCTTATTCCTGATTCTAGATTATCATGATTTAGTTTTTTTTAATTTTCTCTTGGGTTCATTTCGTTTTTTTTTTTAATTATTTAAAAAGGTTCAGTTTTTATTGTGTTCGTATATGTCACGTGTCAATTAGTGAAATTTTCAATTTTTTTATTTTTTAAAAAAAATACAAAAATTGTCACGTGTTAGATTGCAATCGTGTCACGTGACAAATTATTATCATGCTACATCATAGTGATATTAGTTATTTTCAATTTATTCATTTATTTAAATTTTTTATTCAATTTCGTTCATTTTTTTAGAAGGATTCAATTTTATCCTCTACCATTTGAAATCAAATTAGTAAATTACCTTAATTACAACTTATCTATACATGATAAAAAAAATTTGTTTGAATTTATACATCATATCATTACACATAACTATTCAAATTATTTTATTTTTTAATATATGTGTAATCACTAAGTTCAGACCATATGTTGCCAGTAAACCTTATTTTATAATACTTGGCTTTAATCATAACTTAATTACCTTAAACACTAATAAATCACATGAATACCTCATTATAAGTGTCGAGAATTGGGATTGAGCATCCACATTCGTAGGCATCTGTATATCACGTATCGTTTAATTGGATCGAGATACACTTGCCCCTAACTGGGTCGAGATTTTCTTGGCTTCCTTGATGACAATGGGTTGAGATATACTCGACCTTAGCATACGTATTGGAATATAAGTCTGTATGTCTGAATCCACCCACATGTATTGAGATGTACGTCTGTATACCTGAGTCCATATGTATTTATCCATAAATTGGGTCGAGATCTATTTGTCCCTAGTTGGGCTGAGATGATCTTGGTTCCCAATACAAACATTAAACTTGCTATGATTTGTCAGAATTAAAAGCCATACATACATGTCTAAATGATTCTATTTGACAATTAACAAGTCATGCAAAGATAAGAAATGGGTTGATGTTTGAAATTGAGCTGCCATGGAAGAAACCAATTATTATGCAAGTGATTGGATTTGGAAGTATGTGTGTGAAGATTTTGGTGAGATAGTGAGAAGATGGTCAGGTTTGGCATGGAAAACAATAGTGAAAGTAGGGAAAGAGGATCCAAGAAAGGTGGTCCACTATTTGAAAGTGGGATTGGCTTTGACACTGGTTTCTTTGTTGTATCCATGGTAGTTGAATCGTGAATCGTATCGTGTATCAGAGAGCTTAAATTTTGAATCGTGAATCGTATCATTTCGTGAATCGTACAATTCATAAACATTTTATAAACATTAAAAGAATGTAGTTTATACTTAAATATATAAGATAGATAAATATGTAAAGAGAAAATTAATAACAAAACAATCTTAATCAAATAGAGTGGTTGTATCTATGTGTATCTACCACAGAGTTTCACAATTTCAACAACATCGCCTTCAAAATACAATGTGGTCACTGCATAAGATTCCTTCAATTATAGTTATATGCTACTAAACAAATTATGCATTATAGCCATCTAAAAAAATAAGTGTTTGCTCCTTGTATCCTAAACAACCTAAAAAAAAATTATAATTCATAGTTCATCCTCATCCTCTCTAAGATTTACCACCATGTGACCACTGTACTACAAGTGCAAAAGCTCAAACCCACTGAACAAACGAACAAAGGCATGCATGAGATGATATGGAACCACCACCGCAACACCACACAACCAACACTGCACTATTGTGCGACCACCGCAAGAAATAGAGATGATGTGATCACGAGAGGCAAGGAGGAGAACATGTTTTCGAGCACACTAACCTTAATAAGTTTCAATGTGCGAAAAATAAAGGGAGAAAAATTAGGGTTTCCATTTGGGGGTAAATCTGTAGAGGGAAAAACTAGGTTTTCAAATTAGGGTAAATTCGTATCGTGAATCGAATCATGATTCACACGATCCAGACTCGTATCGTACGATATAAGAGTAAAAACGATACAACTCACGATTCATATCGTCAGGGACCTGAATCGTTTCATATTGTACGATCTGTATTGTGGATCGTACGATACTTCCTACATTGGTTGTATCTGATAAAGCCTTTGTTCGAAGGGATTGGAAAAAATTCCATATCAGTTGTTCTCACTGTGGTTGTGGTCATGGAATTCACAGCTAGTAGTGTTAGTTGTTAGTGAAAACTCTACTATCAATAAATTAGTTCAACGGCCAGTAGAAATCAAAATTTAGTTAGCTAAAACAGGTACGCATATAAAACATGTTGTTGGGGTTTTCAACTTCAGAAATTGGAACATGGATAAAAGAAAAGTGGGAACCTTGAAATTATGGAAATTGATGATTATATGAATGATGTTTTAAGTGAAAGTGTATACAAGATCCATGGACATAATTTAAGAAAGCAAGAGTAGATAGAGGGTGATTTGCGAAACAAAAAATAAAATGTCTATAAAGAAATGGAAGATCCTAGGAGAGTTAGAAAGTGTAGTAGTAGTACAAAAAAGCCGTCAATTTAGAAGTATGGGAAGATAGCTTGTGGAATGTTGTGTCATAACATAACAAGAGAAGGAGTTGTTGTTCTGTTTTCTTTCCTCGTGCTCACAGAATTGACTAGTTTGTGATGACTAATGAGGTCTCCTACACGTGGCCATGCATCTTCCAACAGATACACAACACTCACAAACATTCAAACAACAATGCCCACACTCTTTCTCTCTTTCCTTCTCCACCCATCATCCATCTATCTCTCTTGCTGAATAGTCTTTCAAAATCATATAAAAAAACTACTCTTAAAAAAACATAATTGTTTTCTTTCAATTTCATTGCTTATAAGGTATAAAAAGCATGGCCTTCTATGGATATAAAAATAAACATCTCCAATTATACCTCTCTTGATAATTTACTATGAATTCGTTAATCATATATGTAACCGTTCGTAGCAAATCATACACTTGTCACCTAAACAACAATATTATTAGAGTATATAGAAAATTACCAACACCTTCTGGGACTAACTTTTTTAGATGTGTTTTTAAGGACTAAAAAGATAATTATAACTTTAGAGGATTAATTTCCATATTTTTAAAGACTTAAAGAAACAATTATGAGTAAAAATATACCCATTATGATGATGTACGAAAGTTAAACCTTAATTAAAGGTGACATATTTTCTGAATATATTGTTAAATGAAGTAAAATTAGTTGAATATTAATTATACTTAAGATCAAAGTGTGTTTTTCTTTTCTTATGAATGAAAACGAATAATGCTCGTGTATATTACAATAAAACATATTTTGGTAATAGGGGAAGAAGGTAGGTTAAAAAAACAACAGAAAAAGAGGTTGTTTAGTGGACGGAATAAAAAAATTAAAGAAAAAAGTTAAATATTCTTTTAGATTAATTAATTAATTAATTATTAATAATTTATTCATTTTTATTAATATTTTTTACCATCTGATTATTATAAACAATACAAATTAGCATTGTATATTTATGAATAAAAAATTTCTTTATTTTCTTTTATTATAATACAAATGTAAAATAATTATTAAATCACATATCATTATAAAAGTATACAGTAAACTAAAAATTTTACATTTTAAAAGATATAGTTAATTATATTTGATTATGTGTTGTCACATCCCACATCTCATATTTAATCACTTTGAAGGCGGAAAAATCTATTGTGGTCCAATTATTCTTTTAAATATTTCTTCATATAAATTAAATGCTCAGGAGAACGTTTCATAAATAAATGCTCAGGAGAACGCTTCATAAATAAATGCTGAGGAAAACGCTTCATAGGCAATCAACAAACTTTTAAAATTTTAATGCCACTTCACATTCTTTTTAAAAATAATTTTACATATTCTCTACAAGTAATAAATTATATATAATTTTAACAAAGTAAACTATACAAGTTATATACAAAATAATTTGTTTTTCCCTTATATAACATGTACACTAATCAGTGAAATAAAAAATTACTTTAAAAATATTTGCATATTTGCCATATTTGAACACACCTAGATGTTTCTTCACGAAATTAAATTGTATTTTGTAAAAGTATAGTGGTCTAGTAAAAAATTGAATACTTTCTGACTTTACCAAGCAAATTGTCCACCACATCTACCAGCATGCGCATCCAACTATTATGATTTTAATTGTCACTGTCTTATTTCTTTTCTCCTAAATTCTTAATGCTTAATTCATCACATCACTCCCAAAATAATACATTTTCCATTCCACACACCTAAATAAATTACTACTGCTGGAGCTCCAAAATTTTATAGTAACTTTCAAATTTAATTATTATTTTTATATACACACCATTTTAAAAATAATTATATTTAAAATTTACGAGGATATTTAAAAATAACCCAACAATTAATAAAACACGTCTACATGTTACATTAAATAATAATATTTTAAACAAAATATATTATTATTTTTATTTCTTAAATGCTTCTGACACATAACCTTAAGCAAGTTATTTTGGATCGGAGGAGATACTAGTGAAATATATAGGAAATTATATTTATATACCTTTATACAATAAAAAGTGATAAGAAAACTTTGTAACAAATATTAATTACATGAATAACAAAACCTCAAATGATAACGTGCGAGTCAAAAACAATTTTGAATGTCTGAATGGAACAGGTTTTTCCACTGCTTTATTTTTATTCAAACACGCAATTGTTGTAATAATAACAATATTTTTATACTTGTGTTTATTCATATTACATCATTAATTATATTTTAATTTTTTCCCTTTCTTTTGGATCAATGAAGAAGAAAAAAACAGTGAAGGGTTAATTAATAAAAGAAGGAATGGGAACACATATGCATGCCTTCTTCTTCTTGGTTTCATGTAGAATAAGTAATGGAAGAAACAAAAGAAACAAGATTTTAAATCCTTTCACTTTAACATTAAACTTAAAAGCAAAAACAACTTACTGTTCGAAAGAAAATTATTAGTAAATCAGTGTATCTCTATAAAAATATGTGTTATTTTATGTATTTTTTATCTTTCAGTTTCTTTTATTAAAATATAAAAAAAATATTCCTTTTCTTTTCTTATTTTTAAATTATTTTCCGAACCAAACGTATCAATAAATTTTGTTTGGAACGAAGAAAAACTATAGAATAGGACAGAGGAAGGATAAAGTAAATGTTTCTCCCTATGTGATATAAAAAACAAAGAGAAAAGGCAACGAGGTCAGTCAAATATTCATTCTCAATTTGGAGAGAAGAATAATAAAACAAAATTTAAGTGGTTGTAATGCAATAAAAATATTGTTATTATATATATTATACAACCAAACAACTGCATTCTCTTTCTTCATTTACATACATCCTTAAAACAGAGAAAGCATTATTACAGAAATTGTTTTAAATTGGCTATAGCGTTAATCAAGTAACATTTTATTCTTAAAATATTTTACTAAGCTTAATTAATTAATTTTGGAAGAGTTTTAGAATTTTAATTTAAACGAGTATTATTGGTTAGTACGGAAAACTCTCGCTAAAACGAGTAGTTGGCGTGATTTTCGTCAAACTCCATTTTTTTTATGTCTTGACTTTTGCAAACTATTACAATAATAGTAGTTTTAAATTATACTTATTTTCGAAAGAATTTCATAATACGAATTAGTGCCACCGCACACATCACCAAAAGAGAAAGGATGTAACAAATAAAATAGTACTCTTTAATAACATGTACTTAATAAAATAGTACTCATTTTTCAAAACTAAACCATTTGTATTTTTTTGGTTTTCTAATTTTACTTCTCTGTGCCAACGTTTTCCTCCTAGACTTGTGCATATTCTTCTATCATTTATATTATATTTTTAATATATATTTCATAAAATATTTTAGAACTAAAAATATAAATTAGAATATTAATAGACTTTATTGATAACTACTTACATAACCTCAATGCTAATAGAATATTCACACTATGCCGAAAGTTTAATGATAATAGGATTTGTACGAAACGGAGCATCATTCGGGGCTCTTTTTTTCTCCAAAATCTTCAAATTCGGTGAATTATAATGAAAATCATAAAATTAAATAAATTTTATTTTTATTTTATAAAATTTGTTAATAAATAATAAAACATAAAATTAAATATAATAAAAAAATAATTATTAAGATATATGATTTGTGTCTTTGTCTATGACATTCTTAGTCTCTCATATGTTCTTTTTCTTTGTATCGGAAGAAAAAAGGAAAATAAATATAAACTTATTACAATTTTGTTTATCATGAGTTCCATTCTTCAAGAAAAAAATATTTCTCTTATTTTATTTTGATAGTAAATATTACTTTTATAACATAATACTTTCTGTTATTATATGAGATTTTTGTATAATAATTTTTTTATGAACAAGAAAAAAATTTAATCCATATGTGTTTTCATAACTCATTTTTAATTTTGATAATTTATTTTTTATCTTGTCCTTTGTTTTTGAATAGATATTATAATATCTCATTTAATAATATAAACTATTAACTAAAACATTAATATTCTTATTAAACAAAATAGATAGTTATAATACATTTATCCAAAATAAATAAATTATATATATATATATAACTAGATCAAAATCTCTTTAGTGTTTTTCAAAACGAACTAATCCTAAATTTCATTACAGAAGCAAACTCTATTAAGCAATTTCATTGTTGTTCATCTAAAGGAGTATTCACACATATGTTCTCTTCTGCTCAAACAATTAAATGATTATTGTGAAAAAAAAACAAGAGAAAACCAAACAACATAGAAACCATAGGATATGCTAGTGTTGGAAATAGCCTAAGTGTGAGTCAAAGTCTCACGTTGGATAAAATAGGCAAAGTTAAACACTATAAGAATAAAAGTCCATAACACTATTGTCTTAAGGTTTTGGTGTAAAAGTGGTGTCAAAGGTCTTATATGTCATATAACCACATGGAACCACAATCTCTCAATGACTATAACTATAACCATATATGAAAAAATATATAAACCCAAAAGAGCTAGTATCCAAAAGAAGTTTTACATAAGAAATCATGAGTTACAACACTTTAACATTTAAGTTAATACAATACATAATACATGTTTAAACACATATAACAGTTAGACACTAAACTCAATTAAAACTTACCAACAAATAACAAGTTTAAAGAAACGGTCAGCACATAACTCATCGTATTAATACACTTCTCATTAATTATTTTTTAAAGTATTTTTAATTTTATCTCATTAACGTTTCTACACTTCTCTTTCAACACGATATCCATTCATTAATTATCGTATTAATATACCATTAAATACGTTAATTAAAAAGTTTTAACGTTATACTGATAATTTATTAGCATTAAAGTCATTCTGTGATATAGACATATTGTAAATGAACTAAAAAAAGACACATTATTCTACCGTGGTGACGCATGCAAAAAATTCAAGTAAAGCCAGCAATAATTGAATGAATAAATGTTAAACTTGGGTGGAAATAATTGATAATTAGAAATGAAAGTAAACAAGTAAGTGTTTTTCATAATACCTAATAACAAGAACCTTAAAAGTCAACTGAAGAGCTCGTGAGGGAGGCGCAGTTTAAAGATTAAACAAAAAAAGAGTACAATTATTGATGATAAAATAATATTATGAGCAAGAGGGTATCAAGATCTGACTTGTGCGCCTATAAAAACTAGTGCAAAGGAACGCGACTTGAACATCTCCAACTCCAACTCCAACTCCAGAGAAGAAGAAAAAGAAGACAAGTGTGTGGAGAGAGTGAAGATGTCTGGAGCAGAAGGAGAAACAGAAACAGGTGTAACAGCAGAGGCAGAGAAGAACCCTAAGCTGAAAGAGCGAAAGGTATCATGGGCAAAACTAAGGCGCATAGATTCTCTGAATTTAGAGGCTGGAAGAGTTTCTATGGTTACACACAACCCTCACAAGGTATAAATCTTATACACGCATCTCAGTTCATAATTTATGAAAACTTGTACTCATTTTATTTACTATTTGAACAGTTGGGGTGGAGAATAACTCTTAGCTTAGCATTTCAAAGCATAGGAGTTGTATATGGTGATATTGGGACATCACCCCTTTACGTATATGCCAGCACCTTCAACAATGGAATCAAGCATCACGATGATATTCTGGGTGTCTTGTCCCTTATCATCTACACCATCCTCCTCATACCTATGATCAAATACGTCTTCATCGTATTGTGGGCTAACGACAATGGCAACGGTATCATTCTTTTTAAACATGTATCTTAACTTACTTCTTTCTTCATGTTCAAATCTTCTTTCACATTCTTCTATCACTTCCTGTTACATTCCTTCTTTATTCTTTATTTCATTATATTTCAATTTCAACACTACAATATACACTAAACAAATGAAAGAGAGTAGTCCAATTTTGAACTCAAACAAAACTCAGATCGGTTTGCTTTGGTTTTGGTGTCAAATTTGTCCTTTTCTGAAACCTGGATCGGTTATCGACTTTAACAAAAGACTTTTGTTTTTTCTTTGACAGAGGTATTGTCCTTTTATGTGATTTTTTTTTATTTCTTCACGTTTTAGAAAAAAAAAATCCAATTTTAGCAGTAATGAAATATCAAATATTATGCTTATATTTTGTAATATATATATATATATATATATATATATATATATATGGGTTAAATATATTTTTGGTCATAATAGACTAAAGGTAAAGTGAGTAAATCAATTGTTTTAGGCCTCAAGCATAAGAAGGTCTATTTTGTTTTACAACTAATATTTTTTTAATAAATTAATTATATAATTATATTAAAGACAAAATCGTCTCAAATTTTTTTTAATACTAATTAATATATATCTATTAAACTAATTATAAAATTATGTTTAAGATAAAAAAGGCCTCACAAAAATATTTTATTACTAATATAGCTCTATTAAATTAATTATAAGATTACATTTAGGAATAAAATTTAACTAAATTATTATTAGTGTATGTTAATTTTTATTGGTAGTAAAAATTGTAATTATAATGAGTTAAAATATCCTTTTAGTGAATTATAATTTTGTTTACAAAAAAGAGAATGAATTAGCTATCTTTATTCTCTTATAATAAATCTGAATTCTATTTTCTTCTTTTATCTCTCTAAGATTTCTCTTACCTCTCCTTAATTTATTTTCTTCTAATAGTCTTTTTTTCTAGGCTTTTGGCAAATTATATATCTTAAATCTCTTGAATCTCATGTTGTCTTTGTGTACCAATTTTTTCATCCTCATTTTTTGTTACTATTTTTTTTATTTGTGTTGTTGTTATTTTTATTCTGTTTTGGATTTGTATTAGAATTAGAAATGTGTTTCTTTTACTTAGTTTTGTTTTTCAGTACTTTTAGATTTACGGATTTTGAGAGATTTTTTTTTTTGCATATATCTTGAGGAGAAACTGAATTTTTTTACAAAACTATTAATTAGATTATAGTTTAATCTTTTGGTGGATTATAGATTAATTGGAACATAATTCAAAATTCATTTTTCTATAGAAAGATAATTCAATTTTAGGAAAAAAAAAGACTTACTATCGAGTTCAGAATAACAATATTTTTTTTTAATTTGTATTAATGATTAATCTTAAAATAAACAACTTTACAAGTTTGTGAGAAAGTTGAGACTTAAGAACGAAAAAGAGACTTGAGACTTCAAGATACTTCAAGTCTATCATAGAGTTTATTTTCTTGACAACCAGAACTAGATTTTATTATTTTAATTCATTTATTTTATATATTTATCTTTAGTAGTGTTTTATATATTATCATTTTTTATTTCATATAAAAATATATAGATATGTCAACTAGAAAATTATAATCAGATTATTCAAAAACTCAAAAGAAAAGAAGAATTAAACTTTAATTGAATAAAAAAAAGAGCTATTAACAAAAAAGAGCAAATTTCTTATGTATTACGGTTTATGAAAGAAAAATGCTTAGATCTTGAAAAATCTTTAAAACATGATAATTCGTTGGATATTGATGAATTTGATTTAATTTAAAAATTATATATCTTAAAGGAAATTATAGGTTTGAAAAATGATAAATTAATTGACATTGTTAATTATATAAAAAGATTTTTTTTTCAAATGTATATATAACTTATAGAATAATGTTAACAATTCTATTGTCAGTTGTTTCAACTGCAAGGAGTTTTTCAAAGATCAAGATAATAACAACTTATTTAAGATAAACATTATCTTTTGAGAAACAAATGTTAAATGAAATTAATTATGACAATTTAATAAATAATTTTGCATAAAAGAAGCTCGTAAAATAAATTTTAAATTAAATGCCTCATTTTCTAAGTTTGCTTTAGGTCTCCTAAACCGTTGAGCTGCCCCTGTTTTTTGTCACTTAACTTTTCGTCAAAATTGGAATTAATCATCAAAATTTTGACTTAATTTAGTCATCCATTTTTAGATATGTGTGAATTTAATCCTTGTAACTAAATTTTGTTAAGTTGATTTGATGCTTCAAAAACACATTTCATGATATAGCATTTGAGTTGTTTATACTCTTTAACATATTTCCGTTTCAATACTAGCTGAAATGTTATCATGAAACACATTTAAACCATGTTTAGAACAATGAAGTATAATTCCAATTTTAATTGTGAAAGTTAAGGATAAAAACATTTTAATCCTATAATTAATATTATAAAATCCATTTTTGTTTTGTTTTTTATGACAAAACTAATCAAACAAAATAATAAGATGAATACATGTTATTCATTTTGTTGTTATTTTTTATACATTTAATTAACATTCTTGTAACAATTTTTTTATTTATTTTTACCTCAAGTGTATAAAAAACAATAACTGTGAAATAATATATATATATATATATATATACATATATATATATATATATATATATATATATATATATATTTTTTTTTTATTATATTTTATAATTTTATTTGAAAAATACTTTTCAAACCCATTTTCAATAATTTTTTGTTCTTCATTATTTTAACTTCATTTTTAAACTAAATAAATCAAATAAACGACTAATACTACAATATAGTAAATAATTATTAATATTATTCCTTGGTATTGAAAAATCACATGAAATATGTCATTATTCTTTTGCTAAAATGTTATACCTGTCTTGAAAAATAGAGCAGTGATATTTTTATAATTAACGCCAAATTTATTATCAGATAAAATGTGTGTATTGAATTTAAAATGGTTATAGTAAGTTATTGATTATGTGAATTTTAATTTTACAGGTGGAGCCTTTGCACTGTATTCGTTGATATGTAGACACTTAAAAATGAGTTTGATTCCAAATGAACAACCAGAGGATAGGGAGCTTTCTAATTACAAACTAGAAACCCCATCTAGTCAGGTCAAACGGGCCCACAACCTAAAGCAGAAACTCGAGGCCAGTTATACTGCACGAGTTCTACTTGTCTTTCTTGCAATAATGGGAACTTCCATGGTTATAGGAGATGGGATTCTTACTCCATCAATATCAGGTTCCCAAATTTCTTATATTTCTAATTTTTCCTAATTAATCTCACAACAAATTTTCTAAACAATTAAGCTCCTCTCATACTACTATATTGCTTAATGTCGTGCAGTTCTTTCAGCTGTAAGTGGGATCAGTAAATCATTAGGTCAAGGTGTGTCATCAATGTCTTACCATGTTACCTTTCAATTTCTTTCAAATGTGCTTATGTCATTTTCAATGTGTGCATGTTGTTTCTATTTTTTCAGATGCTGTTGTGGGAATCACAATAGCAATTTTGGTAGTCCTATTTTCTGTTCAACGATTCGGCACTGATAAAGTGGGGTTTTCATTTGCTCCAATTATTTTGGTGTGGTTTATGTTCATCGGTGGAATTGGTTTTTACAACTTGTTCAAATATGACATTGGAGTATTACGTGCCTTTTATCCAAAATATATATTTGATTACTTCAAACGGAATGGAAAGAATGGATGGTTATCACTTGGTGGAGTTTTTTTATGCATAACAGGTGACTAATATCTCTTCTTAATGTTTCTCGATTAAATTATTCAACCTTTTTTATTTTAACTAAGATATATGTAATTTTAGGATCCGAGGCTATGTTTGCTGACTTGGGCCACTTTAATGTACGAGCCATTCAAGTAAGTAGATATGTTTTTTATTAAGGTTAATTTCTTAACAAAAATTGTTTCGAGCTACAATTGTTTGTAATTGATGATGCAATATTATAATGTGTTGTAGATAAGCTTTTCTTTCATTACATGTCCATCAATAGTGGTTGCATATATTGGGCAAGCAGCATATTTGAGGAAGTTTCCTGAGAATGTAGCTAATACTTTCTATGATTGCATTCCAGGTACGTAACTTTAAGCAAGTAACACATTTAATAAATTGATTTCTCCTTGTATATTTGTATTAATTAATAATTAAAAATAACATGTAGGTCCCTTATATTGGCCAACTTTTGTTGTGGCTGTTGCTGCGGCCATCATAGCTAGCCAAGCAATGATTTCAGGAGCTTTCTCCATCATATCCCAGGCACTAAGTCTAGGTTGTTTTCCAAGGGTTAGGGTGGTGCACACTTCCATCAATCATCAGGGTCAGGTGTATATCCCTGAAGTCAACTACATGTTCATGATCGCATGTATTGTGGTGTGTGCTGCCTTCAAGACCACAGACAACATTAGTCATGCATATGGTAAATAATAATTTTATTGATATATGTTATGTTATGTTATGTTATGTTAGGAAAGGATGAGGGAAAAGTGATTCTTATATACATATATATATGTTTGGTTGGATGTATTCAGGGATTGCAGTTATTGGTGATATGATGATTTCAACAACTCTGGTTTCGCTGATAATGCTTGTTTTATGGAAGAAGAGTTTGTGGCGTGTGGCTTTGTTCTTCTTTGGATTCGGTTTCGTTGAATTAGTTTATTTATCATCTCAACTGACCAAGTTCACAGGAGGAGGGTATTTTCCAATTGTATCAGCTATGTTCCTGACGACGGTAATGGGAACCTGGCACTATGTGCACAAAGAAAGATACATGTTTGAGTTAAAAAACAAGGTATCAAGCGCATATCTGAATGAATTAGCAAACAACCCAGACGTAAGGCGAGTGCCAGGAATTGGGCTTTTGTATTCTGAGCTGGTGCAAGGCATTCCCCCCATATTCCCACACCTTATAGGTAGCATCCCATCTGTCCATTCAATTCTTGTGTTTGTGTCTATTAAAGCTATTCCGGTGAGTAGTGTTGCATCGGAGGAGAGGTTCTTGTTTCGGCAAGTGGAGCCAAGAGAGTACAGAGTGTTTCGTTGTGTTGTGAGGCATGGTTACAATGATGTGGTTGGAGATCCTGCAGAGTTTGAGTCACAATTGATACAAAATTTAAAGGCATTCATTGAAGAAAAGAACTATTATACGGTGGAGGTGGAGGTGGAGGGAAGTGGAAATGCAATCGAACAAGCAGCAGTGGTTGAAAGCAGTGATCAGAGGGAAGCACATCGTTCCTCCAGCAAAATAATCCCAAATCAATCAGCATCGGCCTCATCTGACTCCATTCGATCATTAGGGGGGAGTGGCACCAAGTCATCTGCTAACTTCCTTGCCCCACCCATCCATGGAGCTGAAGAGGAACTCAAATTCATTGAAAAAGCATCGGAGAAAGGCGTGGTGTACATGCTGGCAGAAGCAGAGGTTGTGGCTCACCCAAACTCCTCCATCATCAATAAGATCATTGTCAATTATGTGTACAGTTTCTTCAGAAAGAACTTCAGACAAGGCCAGAGTTCCATGGCTATCCCCCGCAACAGACTTCTCAAGGTTGGAATGACGTATGAAATATGACACATCTCTTTCATCCCTCCCTAAACACAATAAATATCCATTTCCCTTTAATTTTCTATGTTACTTTTTAATTACCAATCATCAACAAAAGAATACTTATAATGGATATGATATATACCCATGTAATGCAATTAAATCCTACTCAACCATTTCTAACAAAATTATATTGTCTTTAGAGAATAAAAAAATGGACAAGGAAGCCAAATATATAAAAATAAAACTCAACAACCAAATCAAGAATTACAATTACATATTTATGATAGAAACTTAGTTATTACTATAGAAAATAATTTTGTTCAAGCATATTAATGTCCGTGCACTAATAAAAATCTTATAACGTCACCCACCCATTAAACGTTCACCCAAAAGAAGTCCAACCTAAAAATGACTGGTAATGTTTTCATAAATAAATAGACAAGTTTGACGTCGGCTCATACGTTTCCCAACACCATTTAACACCCCGACGTCATTCAGAAAAAAACGTCAGATTACACAATATCGACGTAACTTAACGTCGGCTCACAAAACCCCCGACATCGGTGGACATCGGCCCAAGGCTTATCCGACGTCAAATTCCATTTTAAGCAGAACCCTAGGACTTTTTTCGTCACTGTTCTTGAAATAATTTTAGCATAATTATTATAAGACTTACATAAAACCTATCTTGTCCAATAGTTTGTGATTGAAAGACATCGTAAACTGCATTTAAAAAATAAAAAAAAAATGTAACATTTTTAAAGTAAAATAGAAATTGTATTTTACTAGCCCATGTTGTGAATATTATTGAGTGGCAGCGATATTACAAGGAGAGTAGATATGAAATTAGCAGATAAGAGAGTAGGTTCAGAATGTGTAGGTTTGGCCATTGGTGTTGATAGGAGTTATGGTGTTTACGATTAAGTATAACATGAGTTGCTCTGCATACTCAGAAACAACCATGAAAAAAAAAAAAAACAAAGGGAAGCGGGTAGCTGTTAACAGAACAGAGAGATCGACTGTGATGATCCGAGGCACTCAGGCCGGTGCAAGATCACAGATAAACTCTCATAAAAAAAATGAGCTTCAT
>Ga0214542_1001116_pt1 | contig 53860 bp, 17 predicted proteins | sample CNSS1metaG_FD_160096 | JGI IMG/M metagenome (GOLD analysis project Ga0214542, IMG submission 160096) | Root nodule microbial communities from cowpea collected in UCLA plant growth center, Los Angeles, California, USA - CNSS1 | ecosystem: Host-associated > Plants > Roots > Nodule | place: USA... | reverse complement strand
AAAAAAAAAAAAAGATATATTATATATATATATATATATATATATATATATATATATATATATATATATATATATATATATATATATAAATAAAATCTTCTTTACATATGAAGTTGTGTTATCATACATCTAACTTTCTTCTTTAGTCTTCTGAAAGATAATTTTCAGAGAAAATCTAGCTTCTTCTATTTAGCCACCACTCACAGTCCCAGCCACCCCACACAGTTGACCTTATCTTCTCCATATGTGTTCATTAACATTTAAATGATTATTCATAATAAAAAAACATTTACAAATAAAATAAATGATTTATAATAAGAATATAAAAATTATTTGTTTTTATAACTATTTTTATAAGAATCAATTTAATAATATTTTTATTTTAATAATTATTATAATAATAAATGTTTTGTTATAATAAAAATAAGTTGAACGCATCCACATTTAATATTGTATTAAAAATTAAATTTTAAACTTTCTAAAATTGAAAACATTTTTTTATTAAAATCAAATCAAAATTACTAATTTATAAAAGTAAAATAATAAAACATATTTAAATATTTAAAAATATATATTTAAATATAATAAAAAAGATAAATTATGACTGGGTCAAATGCTATAAATAAATTGGATCACATGACTGCATGACGCAAGTGCTTTTACTTGAATTTTCCTTAAACTTTCTATTTTCTCTCCTACTATTACTATTATTATTATTATTATTATTATTATTATTACTAGTGTAAATACAGGCGCTATCACACATGTGTGTACACATTTTTTGAATTATATTAATAATTGATGATATTGTAATGTTATTAAGTTAATAAACAAAATAAAAATATATTTATAAAAAATAAAATAAAATATACGGAAAAAATAAGAGAAAAATAATTGTTAATGAATAGTAAGAGAAAAAAAGAAAAAAGAAATAAGTAAATAATTTTATAAAAACTTGTAAAAGTAATCGTTAATTTTTAAAAATTTAATAAATAATTAAATTATAAAGGGTAAAGTTGAAATTATGAAATATGGACATAAAAGAGGGAATCCCCTTTATATATAGTTATAGATTATTATTATTATTATTATTATTATTATTATTATTATTATTATTATTATTATTATATTTGTTTATATGAAACATAAAAGCTTAGTCCATTTTGTACAACTCCAGACTATTAGTGCGATGATGTAGATATTCAAACAATTCAAATTCCTTTTTAGCTGGAGACACGCGTGACTACTTCATAATTAATAATAAAAGTCAAACCAATTCTTCTATATAGAAGATTTGAAATATTTTATAATATAATAAGTTTCTTAGACAAGAAATTTTAAAAGAAAATAAAAATTATAAAATTTTCAAAGTAATTTGCTTATCTAAAATTATAGAGTTTTAAATTTTATTTAAAATATAAAAGTATACAAATTTTCTTTTTATTTCTTTCTTACAACTATGCATTTTCTTTCTATATTCCATCAACTTGACTGTTTAGTTATGGAAATCCTGGCAATTAATCAAAAGTTATAAAACTATTAATTTAATATATTTTTTTCTATTGATCTTGGAAGGTTTTTGTTTTAGATATAGTCAACTGTAATTGTTATTTTAGATAATAATTTAAATTTTTTTATGGCTTATAATAATGTTTTTCTCAATTAAAATTAGTTGTGTTTTCTTTATCAAAAGCAATCAATTTTTTTAGTTAATGTCAAATACAATTTTTTTAGTAGATGTTTATTTGGATTACTTGCAATTAATATATAGATTTAAACCATGTTATATAAGTTTATTTATACATAATGAAGATGTAAAATATAAAAATATATGTTTAAAAATGCGACACATCTTATATTAGAATTATGTTAAGTATCTCTTATCTTATGACGTAATAACAATGGTTTAGTTTATAACTTTTTTTTTAGGCATTTGTTCAGTCTATATTGACGAAATCTTTCGATGAATACATATACGAATGATTTAGGTAAATACATGTTAGTTTTTACTAAATTTATTACAATTTTACATCTCAGTTATCTACTATTTTAATTTAAAGTGGAGAACTCTGAAAATCTCAAAACTTAACTAAATTTATTTGCTCAATTCAGAATATTTGAATTTTTCAAGCTATATTGAGCATGTATTGTACTGTTATCAAACAACATTACAATGTTTAAGAAATATTAAGTTGACTAATCAATTTAATAAAATTTTAATAGAAACAAAAGTCAATAAGTTAGAAATATCCACAGGGATCATCTGTGGTAAAGTTTAGTTTGAATAATTTGTGTGAGATTTTAATTTTAATTTTGTTTCTTGTCATTGAAAACAATTATAAATTAACCAAGTCAAATTCGAATCAACGAAAATTTTCACAAACTAAATTTAAACATTACGTGTTAGACTCAAAACCTGACTAGTTTATACATTTCTTTCAACACAAGTATTATTTTAATCTCATCTTTTACTACTTAGGGTGGAAGTGGAGGACTTTACCACCCCTTCTAACCCAACATAACCTAACATGGGTTTTGATTAGTTCCAATTTTATAAATTAGGTATGAAATATATTTTTTTTTCTAAAACTTTTGTAAATATGCAATGTTGTAAAGTTTTAATTATAAATTTGATCTTTTAACTTATAAACAATATTACTAATATATCATTCAATTTTTAATAATAAAATAATAACATGTTCATTGAAATAGTATATAGTAAATATCAATTGTTAAATTTACCATTCACATTTTACATTAAAAAGGTAATTGACACCATTATCACTTACATGTACGAGCATATCTTATAAGCAATTAAATCATAGTAAAAATTGAACTAAATAAAATATTTTTCAAAAAATGGAGTACCAAATCTCCTATTAAAATTGTATATTTGTGAAAATGTAAACATGATATGTCTTAAATTGCTCCAACCAATTTCATTATATAACATTCTTTTAAAGGTTCTGGATTTTTCAACATATAATGATATTATTTATTTTGAAATATATCTTAACGTGAAATCAATTTATATAAGTCAAGATAATAGGTATTTTTATTTTTTCAACAATTAGATGCAATCAATTCATCAATAAAGTGAATCAATTCATCAATACTTGGATAGTGGAAATGGTCCAATTTTTCTCTTCACAATTCCATCTTAATCAAACCATGACAATTCTAACTTCTCTTTTTCCTTCCATTCATTCTCCCATCTCAACTTCTCTCCCAATAAAATAAACTTTTCAAAACACAAAAAACATTCATAGTTGACTCTTCTTGGAGGAACGTGATACAACTCCATTCCCACATGTAACCTTCCAATTTTTAAGGATAAATGATGCATAATTGATGTTTGGTTAACACTGAGTTCTTGTCGTTCAATGGAACCAAAATAATTTATTGTCTAAAAATGACAAACCATTCTTTTTTAGTTGTAATAATTAGTTGTCTTCTGCCTCTGAAATGAAGGACATATATAACAAACTATTTATTTTTTGTTTTAGTTATGATAATCAACTTTGTGTGTGATGTGAGTGGTATAATAATAAAATGAATCGAGTGAAAAAAAAATAGATGAATTAGACTAAAACCTAAAATAAAGGTCTAAACTTTCAATCTGAACTACATCAATAATATTAACCAATCTAATAATCTTCTCTTCTTAAATTAATTTGGCCCCATATGGGTTACAAGTTGATCGGGTCATTTTTTTTCACCAATATTTGTCAGGGTTTGATAGAAAGCAGCCTTTTTTTTTCTCTTAGAATAAAATTAAACGCTTCCCCAGTCAATAGAATATAAATATTTTATTCTAGTTTGAGTATTTAAATTATATTCGGTAGTTGAGCATGTGCAGTTTGGTGTATATCATTTATCCTTCTAATTTATAAAAGGAAATTAGCTTTTCCAAGGTTGTACACACTCTAATAAGTTTTGTATTTTTTTTATATATTTTACTCTCAATTAAGATATTAATTTCTGTTGTTTATATGATAAGATTAAATATTAAAACGAATTATGTATTTATAATCATAGAGTTTTTTTTCTTCTGATTAATAGTTAGAATAGAACTTAAAACCAAAGTTATAACTCTATAAGTGAGTTTGGTAGGTGAGAGAGCTGTTCAAACTTGCAGAAAACAGAGACTTATCTCCTACATTATATATTTTTCTTGGTTACTATCTTTCTCAACTCTAAATGTGCCTATTGTGTCTCTTTGAATGGAGAAAACTAAATTAACTTGAGTGAAGTTCATTCATTCAACTGTGCTATATTTGACCCAAAGAATAGTCAATAACAGCACTGAAACATCACCTTGTAGTTGATAGCAAAAGCTACCAACCTAATACATTGCTATATGCTTCTATTTATATACATTCAGAGAAAGCAGAAGAAACTCATAGAGTGTGTGAAGAAGTGCACAACACATAGAAAAGTAAACCGTGCCACAGGAAGAGTATTAAAATGACAGAGGGAAAAGGCACAGTTTGTGTAACCGGAGGCACAGGCTTCATTGGTTCATGGCTCATCAAGTCACTCCTTGAACATGGATATTCTGTTAACACAACTATTAGATCTGACCCAGGTAAGTAACTAAAACTTTATTCGTACGAGGAAAAGACATAGATACTGTTTCGTTTCATAATGTTTTTACTATAAAACAAATACGCTCTACAGAAGTTAATGTTAGACAAGGTTATGACTATGTTGTTCTATTTTGGCATGAACAGGACGCAAGAGGGATGTTAGCTTTCTCACAAACCTACCTGGTGCATCAGAAAAGCTACGTTTTTTCAACGCTGATCTGAGTGACCCAGAGAGTTTTGGCCCAGCAGTAGAAGGGTGTGTTGGGATTTTCCACACTGCCACACCGATTGATTTTGCAGTGAACGAGCCAGAAGAAGTTGTGACCCAAAGGGCCATTGAGGGAGCACTAGGCATTCTGAAAGCAGCTGTGAAATCAAAGACGGTGAAGAGGGTGGTTTACACTTCTAGTGCCTCCACTGTTTCCTTCACTGGGCCAGAGCCACAAGATGTGGTTGATGAAAGTGCTTGGAGTGATGTTGATTTGCTTAGGAACTTGAAGCCTTTTAGTTGGTCTTACACAGTTTCAAAGGTGTTGACAGAGAAGGCAGTGTTTGAGTTTGGAGCACAAAATGGATTGGAAGTTGTGAGTCTTGTGCCTCCCTTTGTTGTTGGGAGTTTCATTTGTCCCAAGCTTCCTGACTCTGTTGAAAGAGCACTGATTTTGTTGTTTGGTACACTTCTTCACCTTTTTTCCTTTTCATCTTTCAAACTGGGTTCTATTGAAATCACATGACACTTTTTCACAAGATTAAAGGTTTATATAACTGAAGTTGGTGTTAAATTGATGCAGGCAAAAAGGAAGAAATTGGTGTGATTCGTTACCATATGGTTCATGTGGATGATTTGGCTAGAGCACATATCTTCTTGCTAGAGCATCCTAATCCCAAAGGGAGATATAACTGTTCACCCTTCATTGTACCCATTGAAGAGATTGCTGAAATTATTTCAACCAAATACCCAGAATTTCAAATACTATCTGCAGAGTAAGTTCTGTTCTTCTCCTTGCACATAGTCAGGTTTTAGATTGCAGTTTCAGTCACAGTTTATAACATCACAAAGTATCTGGTTTTGTGTTAATTGAAGGACTAATAATTGATTTGTGTTGTTCGTTCAGAGAGGTGAAGGAAATAAAAGGTGCGAGGTTGCCACATTTAGATTCGCAGAAACTGGTGGATGCTGGTTTTGAGTTCAAGTATAGTGTGGAGGACATGTTTACTGATGCAATTGAATGCTGCAAGCAAAATGCCTATCTTTAAATCATTTTCACTCATCGAATTCACCAAATAAATTGTTGGAGGCATCTACAATGTTTGATGCATGTTGTTGTTCCTGATTAATCAATAAAGGATATAATTTTTCTGCTTTGTTTCTATCCTTTAATATTCATGTTTTCATGTTACTTTCAAATCTTGCTGCATTATCTGACGCAGTGTGAAAGTGTGAAAATTCATCTGTTGTCAAAGACACACACCATGCAACAATCAGAATTATTTAATTTTTGATTTGGTGGACTAAAGATATCAGCGGTGGAAAAAAAAACATGTATAATAAAATATTATCAATCATGGATGTTAAACTGTGTGGGATTACTTTATCACAATCAATGATTTTGAGTTAGAATTTTTCAGTGTGTGATTCCGTAAACAACTATGGACAATGATACTTTAACCCATTTTTTTTGACCCACTTTTAACCCACCACTTCAATCATCATTAGATCATCACATAATAAAAAAAGATGATCTAATGGTGATTAAAGCAATGGGTTAAAAGTGGGTCAAAAAAAGTGGGTTAAAATATCATTTTCCTATAAAAATTTGCGGTCAACGGCGAACTTACGTAATCGGAACAAGTTATACCTGAAAAAAAGCAACGGAGACAAGAGGAAGAAATAAAAAGGGAAAAGAATAACGATAGGAAATATTAGTGATTTCATAAAGTAAAAATATATTAAAATAAAAGAAAATCTTGGAAATTAATTTAAGATAGATAAGAGGAGATTTGTGGAGACATGGCTTTCAGAGTCAATTTCTATACATAAGCTATTTTTTAAAAATTATGAGAGATTTTTAATGAATAAATTTATGCACACAATAATTTTAATTTGTAAAATTCATTTAATTTTCCTTTTCCGACCGATATAAAAAGTTTTTCATAGGAGGAACACAATTATGCTGTCGTCGACAAAACGTTACGTGCGCATAATATTGGATTTGACCATATAGAAAAATAATAAAAGACGCACATATGCTAAAGTAGTAAAATGATTTTTTTTTTTCTTTTACAACAGTGCAAAGTAATTATTTGTTATTTTGTATCTTATATTTTTGTATACTAAATCACATTTATATGTTGTTGAATCATTGATGTGATATTTGACTCACAAAGCCTTTCACATCTATGCAAGCTAGGTACAAATATGTAAAATAATTATGTCTTTCTCAGAAACATAAAACATGTCAAATCGTAAAAGATTTTTTTCTTATAAAAGATATATCTTTATATCTTTAAGCAAAATATAATATTTATTTAGGAGTGATGATAATTTGGAATTTATAAAATTGAGTTAGATCTAATTCAAATTTAATAAACCAGGATTGACATTTTAAATTTATTTTAATAAAAATAGTTTTAATTTAATTTATATGAGACTAAATTTATTTTGTAATTTAGACTAAATTTGATGTGGATAAAATTAAAGTTGACGTGGGATTAATTTTATTTAGTTCGATATGGTCTCAATTTGACTTGATCCATTTTGGTTTATTTGAATCTAAATAGACCTTAAATAGGTTAGATTCACGGCTATATAGCTTAAATTTCAACCAAACCCAACTTTATCATGATTGACCTACACTTGCCTTAGATTCACGGCTATATAGCTTAAACTCATGGTAGTCAAAATGAAGATCCTACTCAAAATTGAAAAAAATAATATAAATCGTAAATCGGAAGATCATAGTACGGATTGGATCGTAAGATCCTACAAATTTTATTTTCACTTAAAATTCATAACTAAACCTTATAATACATTAAATAAAAGAATTCATCACTAGGTGCAAACAAAGAAGAGAGGGAGTGGTTGTTTCAGTGAGTAGGAGTAATTGTCTAGTGGTAGTCTTCTCGATTTATAGAAGAGAGGGATTAGTTTTAATTTTGACAAGATGGAGAGAGTTATTATTTCTTTATCGTAACATTGACAACTTTATCTTTTTAATGTCCCACTTTTACTTTTTTTTAATCACACAGTCCCGCTTTTTCTCTCTTTGGAAGAGAGGGAATCTTTTTTTTTTTTTTTTTTGTAAGAGTTACTTTTATTGTTAAAGGTCTTTACACTCTTTTATTTAATAGTTACTGTCATGACTCTTTACCCTCTTTATTTTAAAAGAGTTATTTTTACCATGCAATAGCTTTTACTGTCATGGCTATTTACTTACTAAATGGGCTTTACAATTTGACTTTAATATACTTATTAAAAAACTAGGTTAAAGATTTAGGGTTTTAAAACAACTCCATTTTCATCCTCCCTCACGAAGTGATAGAGAGGCAGCCGCCACTATGCCTGCAAGAGTTGTCGTCATCTCGAGAGTTGATGTTGATAGAGGTGTCCCCGTCATTGCTTAACCTATCTCCTTATTCTCCCTCACTGTTGGAATGGATTGCGATGCGAGACAATGAGAGAAATACCGCCGTGACTGTGAGGGACTATCTCGCGAGAATCGCCACTCCCATACAATTCGTGATTTACAACGACGATCTCACACGATCCATGAAGATCGCGAGTTTTAAGTGAAATGAGATCAGAGAGGTGGAAGAAGATCGTACAATTGTACAATCTTACGGTTTGGATCGCGTTTTTTGACTACCATGCTCAAACTACACTGGGTAGCGTGGCTCGACTTGGGCCTAGACCAACTCATTTTGACCTGGGTATGACTAACTCGCCTTGACCTAAATTTGACTAACTCACCTCAACCTAGATCTAGACTAACTCATCTCAACCTAGCCTAGACGAAATCAACTCGACACAGTCTAGGATCAACTAAGTTGGACCTGGACTTAGGTTGGCACAAATTAACCTAAGCTTAGGTTGAGTCAACTCAACTTGGGACTAGGCAACTTAGCTCGATCTGAGCTCAAGTTGACTCCGCTTGATATGAGCCCAGGCTAACTTGAGTTGGTCTTTGAATCGACTTGACTCGATTCACACTCGAATTGACTTGACTCAACCTAGACCTGAATTGACTAGACCCAACCTAGGCTTGGGTCAACTCACATCAACCTCAGCCCTAACGAATTCAGTCTACTTAGGTTCGGCTGAATTGCCTTGACTTCGACCTACGTTGACGGCTAGACATGGGATCAGGTTGACTCGGCTAGACATGGGATCAGGCTAACTCACCTCGACCTCAACTCAGGTGGACTCAGCTCGACTTGGTCCAAGTTCGAATTTGTTCAACTTCGACCCAGACAAACTTGGCTTAACTTAGGTCAGGTTGATTCAACTCAACCTAGGTCTTGGCTGACTTGGCTTGACCTGTGTTCATATTGATTCAAATTAACTTACGTTTGGGTCAACTTGGATTAACTTGGGCATAGGTTGACTTGTATCAATCTTAGTCAAGGTGAACTTAACTTGACTTGGGTCAGGGTCAAATTGGCTCAACTTAGGTTTAGGTAGACTCGACTTGACTTGGATCAAGATCAACTCAGCTCAATCATGGTCTAAACTAACTCAGCTTGACCTAAGTCCAAACCAGCTTAAATCAATCTCGTTCCTAATGAACTCAACTCAACTTGAATTTAAACTAGGTAAGTTGAGAATTTCGTTCTCCTTCGATGCTCCAGTCTTATTTTGGCATTACAAGTGATCCTTATTAGGTTGCATGTGCTTTTATAGTCTATGTTTTCACTCTTTGCTAATCGATAATCATTTTGGTTTGATCTGCTTGTTTTTACGTTGTCTCTAGTTTAAGTTCAAGTTTTTGTGAGTCAAAAGACTTGTGAGTGCCATCAATATGTTTTGAGGTTATTCTTAAGGTGAGCGAAACTTAATTAATTTTGTTTTGACGTGTTAAAATGGATGATGAAATGTATTTTGAATTGTGAAATTGCATGTTTAGTTTAATTGAAAGGTTGTTTTTTACTTAAATTAGGTTGAGTGCGAAATATGTTAAATTGGATGTTTAAGATGTTAATGTTAAGTGGACAAGTTAATTGTATATTATTTGTTAATATGTATATAATCATGATTAATGTATATTGAATTTGTGAAAACTTAAAAAATGGTTGATGATTGTTGAAAATATCTCTATATAACGGCACCGATTGAGCTAAGGAAAAAAAAAACTTATAATCATCTAAATGTTTAAATACTAAGAATTGATTTAAAGTATCAAATTACACAAATTAAATTCAAAATGCGAAATCTGAGACGGTGATCACCGACTTAAGAGCACAATAAACGTGCGCCTGACATTGTTCAAGAAGGTAAACCAAACACTAAAATATTAAAACTTTTTAAATTATAATAAAATATTTACTAACAACTTTATCACTAAACTAAAATGTATTTTATTATCACTTTAGCATCCAAAAATCCTAACATGAAAGTATTGAGGATATGAATAAGGAAAACACAATTCAAATAGTTAGAATAATCATAGTTCTAATTTCAACAAAGCATTCATTATTTCCGAAAAGAAAAAAACGTCTCCTAAAATTTTGTACTCAAATTGAAAAGAGATTCAACTTTTATTTTCATGTAAATTCAATAACTCGGGAAACATACTGCGTCAAACTCACATGCAAAGTTTTTATGCTTAATCACATGCAATGTTCAGCTTAAAAACCCTCTATTCAACAGAAAATGAAAAACAAGAAAATGATTTTTTATTATCTAAATTCGAGATAAATTTCATTTGAAGTGAATGAAAAAAATGTTTTCCTCTATTGTAATGTTAATAGGGAAAAGACTTTTTTGTTTCTTAAAGATACTAGTAAAAGACTATTCTCACTTTCATTGTCTTAAACCAACTCAAAGACCAATTCAAAATTCACACCTAACCATCTAAACTTATATTATTTACAGTACCCCTTGGGTCCATTTATCAATCACTAACATTAAATAATAATATAATAGTTATTAAAATAAAAGCACATACAAATAAACCTTCATAAAATTCTAAATCCCTACATCTAAACTATTTGAAATACCAAATAATACATTTCTAAATTTAATAAACTCAACCCAAAACAATTGCTTTAAAAATGACTAATTGTAAACTTAAAAAAAGCTTAGAGCAACAAAAACGTATATTTTCTTCTTTTCATCCTGTGATGGGTTTTCAATCTGATTGGTAGTTTAGAAACTGCATTGAAAAGTACAAAAGAATAGAAGAAAAAGTCAGGAAATTTTATTAATTTTGTTTGTGTGTGAGTCAATTTGACAATTTTATATTCAAATGTCTTTTTTCTTCTAGAAATAATGAATTTTCCTATTTGATATCCCATGTTTTTAATATTATAATCTAATTCTCATTTTCTTTTCCTTTTCATATAATCATTCTATTTCCTTTCTATTGTAATTTTTCCTACCCATTTAATCTATCTAGATATCATCATTTTTCTACTTAGATTCATTCAGTATTTATTTTGCTCTTTATTTTTAAAAGAGGGTAGAAACTAAACTAAATAAATTAAAAAAAAAAAAAAAAAAAAAAAAAAAAGCAAAAAAAAAAAAAAAAAAAAAAAAAAAAAAAAAAAAAAAAAAACTAACAAAAGGCCTACACAAGAAGAAGAGAAATCAAGAATCAAACAATAACTTTTCAAAAATTAAAAACCAACAACAAATACTTAAAGATATAACTGTAATCTCTTTATTACAAAATATTAATAGATTGTTCTGTTCTTTCCAGAAAAGAGCAATGATATCTGTCCCCCATTACCGAAACAAAAAGTATAATAGTGCCATGCAAAGCATGTTTGATTTTTTATGTGTATATATGAGTCCATTCATGAATATTCAAGCAAAACCATCAAAACTAGAAACGGATCAAAATATAAAACCCACAAATGGAAGAAGGAAAAGGAAGAGTTTGTGTAACTGGAGGCACATGGTTTATTGGCTCATGGATCATCAAGAGACTACTTGAAGATGGTTACACTGTTCATACCACTGTTAGACCTGATCCAGGTTAATCATTTATACACCTTTCATCTCAGTGGATCTGATATGAAATTCTGAAAGATATTTTATACTCTTATTCATGATATATAACTAGGTACAAATTTTTCGCAATTCATTTCATAATTAACGGTTTGATATCGGGTGGAACAAAATGTTTAAGAAAGTTTATTATGATAGACTCTAAGTTTCTGATACCATGCTAAAAGTAGGTTTTTAAGCCTAATTTAACCCTACAAAACCGACTTATAAGGTGAAGATTGCACCATTTATATATTGTGAATTGACCTTAAATTTAATCGATATGATACTTCTAACATAACAAGATTTATAAGCATTGACCTTAGAATTGAAGGAAGCAGAGGAAGTGGTGACCAAAAGAAGCACTGATGGAGCCTTAGGGATTCTGAAAGCATGTCTGAATTCAAAGACGGTGAAGAGGGTTGTGTACACTTCCAGTGCTTCTGCTGTTTATTGGCAGGAGAAAGAAGATGATGTGATGGATGAGAGTTATTGGAGTGATGAGAATCTTCTCAGAGATTTGAAGCCCTTTGCTTGGGCATATTCAATTTCTAAGACAATGGCAGAGAAAGCAGTTCTTGAATTTGGAAAAAAACATGGGTTGGATGTTGTCACTCTCATTCCTACTTTTGTTCTTGGACCCTTCGTCTGTCCTATAAACTCCCTGGCTCAATATATACCACTCTCTCTTTCTTATTTGGTATGTGCTGCAACTTTCAATTTGTAGGACCCTTTTCAACTTCTTTGCTCATCAATTTTTATTAGAAAATGTTTTGAATTTATGATCAGTTACACCATTGCTACACATGTCAAAAGTAGACTTAATATTGTACATCACACCAGAGATAAAGTAGATTTATAGGATTTGATCTCACTTTACATGTTTTTTTAGATTAAGTTAGTTTTAAAGTTCACTTCTTAATATAGTATCATAATCTTCTGAAGTTCATTGTTATAATATTTGTTATTTGTTGGGTTTATTGTGTTACCTGTTATTAGAATGTTATTCGACTATCCATTAGTGTTGAATCCCAAGCTTAAGATGTATATGTTTCAATGTAAGACATACAATATGATGCTCGAATATGCCTTATAAATGGTGTGTCCCGTGTCTGACACATGTCCAATTTGAAATATATTTCTTTGTCTTTGACATGATTTTGATATGACTCTATCATAATATTAATAACCACAAATCTAATGATTTTCTTAAAAAATTATAAACTTGTAAACTTATTACATAAACAAATCTTATAACTACTTTTCGCTTTTTGGATATTAGATAGACAAATTAGATTTTTTGTTAGTTAACAATTTCAAACCAATATACAAATATATGTTGTGTCGCATGTCCTATATTTTGTCAATTTGACTGTATCTCCTCTGTTCATACCGTATCATTAATGTTGAATCTCATGCTATGTTTATGTTTCAATGTAAGACATACAATATGATGCTCGAATACCTCTTATAAATGGTGTGTCTCGTGTTTGACATATGTCCAACATTTCTTTGTCTTTGACATGATTTTGGCATGATTCCATCACGATGTTAATAACCACAAATCTAATGATTTTCTTAAAAATTTATAAACTTGTAAACTTATTACATAAATTTTTATTATAATGATTAAAATAAGGATCAAATTTTATAACTACTTTTCACTTTTTGAATATTAGATAGATAAATTAGATTTCTTTTATATTAGTTGACAATTTTAAACTAATATGCAAATATATGATGGCGCATATTCTATATTTTTTCAATTTAACCGTATCTCCTTTTTGTGTTCATATCGTATCATTATCCGGATAATATATACAAATCTCATGTTATAAATTAATTTTGTCTATCGATGATGTGCAGGTGAGAAAAATCCATTTTGTGCCTCTCGTCTTCACATGGTACATGTTGATGATATTGCACGAGCACATATCTTCCTCCTTCATCATCCTAATCCAAAAGGGAGGTATAATTGCTCACCGTTCATTGCAAATGTTGAAGAAATAGCAGAACTTCTTTCAGCAAAATACCCCAATTTTCAAATATCAGTAGAGTGAGTTCTGAACTATTATTTCTCAAATTTCTCAAATTTATAACTGTGATTTAATTTTGATTTTTTGGTTTTCTTGTTCTAGCGAGGTGAAGAAATTTCATGATGTCAAGCTTCCACATTTAATCTCCAAGAAACTTATGGATGCTGGATTTGAGTTTAAGCATAGCATGGAGGAAATGTTTGTAGATGCAATTCAATGCTGCAAGCAAAAGGGTTATCTATGAACAATGATTAATACGAAGATTAACATATGCTTCAAGAACTTATATTTATGGATTGTGATAAATACTATTTGTATAACATCAAATGTTTAGAAAAGTAAATCAATCAATCAAACAATTGTGATTGTTATTTTCGGTCAATTTGAAATTTGGTTCATATATAATTCCAATTGTTGTGTGCAAGATCGTCACGTTATATATTGGATCATATTCTTTTGTCATTTTATGTCATATTTTAAATTAACTATTCATATTTGCAAGTTGGAAGTGACACAAAAGACATTTTAATATAGTTTTTTTCAATTATTATGATAGCTACTAATATTATAATTTGAAAACATTGATAGAGAAGGAAATGACCTACACTATACTCCATAGTCATATTTTAAATATATAATTTTAATCTCGTAGTTTATTCTTTAGATATAAGAAACGACGTTGAAGAAATAAAAGTCTTTAATTTAGTATAAGGAGATTTTTGTAAAAAAAAATTAGGAAATCACACTATAATTATTCAAAAAGTCAAAGATTAAAAACATAATTAAGTTCTGGTGAGAAAGAAAATGTATTAAATGTGTCATTAATTTTAAATTTATGCAATTAACACATGTAAAAAATGTTAGTGCATAGTTTATTTTCTGACGACGTTGATATTCATTTTTCAGTCAAAATTAACACATCATTCAAACAATTTGCGTGCTTTAAGATTTCTTCATAGTCGAAATTATCACAATTTAAATTATCGTTTTCAATAAATATGGTAAAATTTATTTCAAGATGTTTTTATAAGTTAATTATATAAAACTATTATACTAAGCGCATTAAAATTAAATCCTTTTAAAATTACACACCTCATGACACCCACTTTAGATAATAATAATAATTATTATTACTACTACTGTTACTATCGAACACACAAATACTAATAGAAATTTGAGTTAAAATAAATAAAAAATATATAATTAATTATTAAAATAATTTTAAATATAAAATTTGAAAAATAAAATATATACATAAAAGAAATTTTAAACATAATTGTTAAAGACAGAAATAATTTTAGAATAATGGGTAAGAGTAAAATATTTATAAAATAATTCATTTTAAAAATAATAATTAAGGATAAAACAAAAATATCAAAATGTGAATAAAAAAAGGATTTCTATTTATATATTGTTATAGATTATTATTATTATTATTATTGATCCTTTGAAAATGATAATATTTTTTAAAACAAATCTCACCGAATTATCTTGTTAAAGTCTTCCCAAAAAAATTATTATATCTATTTTCGTGAAGGATAAAGTGATGATATAAAATTGAAGGACTTGTGTTTTTATTATTTTTGGGTCAATAGTTGAAAAAACGAAAATAAATAGCACATGGGGTGGACTTAGAAGGATAAGGTCAAGAGAGATTATATTATTCTTATTTCCAAAACAAGAAATTGCATATTATTTTTCCTATTCTCTCTTCTTTCATTTCCTTTTATTTTCTCCAAAGATTCTAATTTCCATTTTCATTTCTCCCATGCATATAACACATTCAAGCTAGCCACCACAAGTGTGTAATATCTTTGTTTTTCTCTAGGGTAGGCTTCTTCTGTTTTTTTTTTTTTTTTTTTTTTTTTTATTTCGTTTTTGTACCTCTTTAAGTTTTCATGTGCTTTGTTTTAAGGTTTTGTGTGGGTCAATTGCAAGAAATCAAGATTTTAAATCTTAATTCTTTGGGTTGTTTGATGTTAGCACTTAATTTATTGAGTTTACATTTAGTGTTCTTGATATATACATTTTCCTTTTGAAGTTGCAATTCTTTTTATAATATGAAGAAGATTAAGGTAAAGGGAATTTGACTTTGTTCTATAATTTCATTCTAGTACTTGTGATTTTTGGGTTGAGGTTCACCTTTTGAACCATGCATGTATAAATAAATTAGTAAATTTTTCGAATGATATGTTTATAAAAGTTGAAATTTCATGAATGAAGTTAGTGCATGTATTTTGAATAAAAAGAAATAATTGATAGGTGAAAATTTTAAGAACCACTTGATGTGAAGTTGTGAATGTATTTGCAATATGCTTTTATGTTTTAAGATTGCACCATAATAGGAATACTATATTATTATTAGATTTACCTTGGTATTGGTTTGTGAAGCATGACATGTATTAGAATTGCTAATTTGACATTTTATTTTATAAAGATTAAGATGTGGTAAAGCCTATTGTTTTAGTTTTTTGGTTGGAAGTATGTTAATGAAAACAAATATAAAATAATTTATTGAATTAAATGTTGGTGTAATAGTATTTTTGGTTTTTATTTGTAGTAATCATTTAATATTTATTTTTATTTATTTTTTACTCAATATGGTCTTATATTTTTTAACAAAAACTTCATGTGATCTTTTATGTTATGTCAATATTAATGTTCTTTCTCCCATTTTATTCTTGGACTTGGAGAATAAACGTGTAAAGAGTGGATAATTGTATTAGCATATGTCAAATTATACACCTCTCTAAAGCACGTGAAAATGTTTATATTTATATTGAATAATTTTTTAATCATTGTTAAATACAAGAACAAAAAAAATGATAAAAGCTACGTATAATAGTAAATATATTAACATGTTGAGTAAACAAGAAAACTAAAAAATTGATTGATAAATATTTTTAATATTTAGAAGAAATTGAATAACTTATTATATATAATACCTAAATAATAAACAATTAATAATTAATTATATATAATATTAATAATATCTAACTATATTTTATTTTAATATCGTTTCAAGTTGAAGTATATATGTTGATGATTCTTTATTTGTTAATAAAACTATTAAAGGCAACAACAAATATGATCTTTATTCGGTTCAAATATGAATGAGAGTAAAGAACTCCTTTTAAACAATGAAAAACAATATAGTATCTATATGTTTGAATCCATCATGGTGAGAAAAATTAGAAGCAAGATGTATGACACAATTGTTATTGTAAAAGAGTGTAATTGTTATTGTTGTAGTCAAACTACTTCACTAGTCACTAAATATAAAACACAATATCCGATTTATGTTGAAAACTTAAACACTACCTTATTTAACAAAATTCCAAAAAATTAGAGAATAATCAAATAAAACTTAAAAACTAGTTGATTTTTTTATATCTAAACAACTTCTCCAATCAACGTCATTAGACTGTAATTGTTAGTCTTCGCAAATATCATAGTAGATAAATTTAAGTCTATATTTCTTTAAGGTTCTTTTAATTTTGTAAAAGCTAAATTGTTTATGCTTTCCATGTATACTCTTTTCACATGTCAATCAATTTTCACTGATTTTCAAGTGCATGATCTTCTTCTCTTTCTTCTTCATATAGCCTAACCTTTGATGTCATAATTAATAATTTATTACAAATTTGAAAATTCTTAAAAAAAAAGTTGAAGAACAAAATATTAGTTTATTTTCTTTGTTCGAAGCTTTCTTTTACTTTTCATTAACGACTATAATTTTTACTTGTAATGTATAAATCTATCTTAAATTAAATTACAAAACATAAAATGTTTTATAAATCTTAATATTTTAATTTTTATATAATCGTGAACAAAAATTGTATGCAAATTGCAACTGCATATCTCTGCACACGACGTGCAAATCCACGGTTTGATTAAGAATCGACGCGTGCAACTTCTACAGCATTAACAAAATCAAACCCTTGTTCTAGTCCTCGTTGTTATTCTTCTTCTTCATTCTGAAATGGATCCAGCGTTACCCATCGTAGCGCTTTCGCTCGTGTTGGGTGCGATCATTGCCTTTCTCTTCTTCAACTCCTACTTCCGCAAGCGCCAATCCGAAGTTCGATCCATTGCCAAATCCGATCTCGATCCCAATCCCAACCCTACCTCCAAACCCCTTCCCAAGAAGCCTCTCTCCAAACCCCATTCCTCCGACAAGGTAGCTTCCAATTCTTAACTCCTTCTCATTTCCGTGTTTTGTTTGGTTTGGTTCTCAAAATGTGGTTTCTTCTATGGGTTTAGGATCAAAACAAGCGACACCATCCGTTGGATTTGAATACCTTGAAGGGCCATGGTGATGCGGTAACAGGGATATGCTTCTCCCACGATGGGCGCAATTTGGCAACAGGTGTAATACGGTTCCTTTTAAAGATGAATTCGTCAATTTTCATTGCCCTGCTTAGTTCAATTCTCTTGTGCCTCTTATTTTCCTCAGTTATAAGATCTGTGTTTCTTAGTTCACTTTTTCTCTATGCATTATGTGTTGATTGACCAGAGGTAATTGAACAATTGACTAGAGATAGTTTCACAATATAGTATATAAGTGGATAATAACTTTTACCTTATAGGTTAATTTTTTGGGTTGAGTGAGGGCCTATTTAGATTTCTCTATAAACACTTCTAAGAGGAAAAAATAGGAACAGACATAAAAACTAGTTTCGCCATAGCTTGTGTATAAGCAAATTTGTAGAAACTCTCTTGTGTAACCTCTTGTGCATAAGTTAGTTAATTTTAACTTATGGAGAAACTCATTCATTGTTTTTCTTATTTTTCGCTCCCAAAATAGAAGTTCTCATGGAAAACTGGTCAAAACTGACGCTTGGACTTAAACTCAATTTTTAAGACTATTTGAGCAAATAATGGTTATGAAGTGTGTGAGGAATCCGAGTGTGAGGTCAGGAGTCACGTTGATTGGAGATGACTGAGGTGAGCAATATTTAAGGAGAAAGATCTACAATCCATTGTTTTAAGGTTTTAAGTTGGAGGCGTGTCAAGTCTCTTGTTTATGGGTTCACTCATGGCTCTAGACTCATTGGATCAATAAACTCTAAAGTTTTGTGTTGACTCTCCTTGGTATGTCTACTCGATAAACCCAACAATTTGCGTCATATGTGGGAAGTGTTATATGAGTAGAGGACTCATGGTTAGAACACTTTCATGATAGAGGGGGAATTTGTAATGTATGGAGACTCACATTCATGAGAGAGATTGTGAGGAATTCAAGTGTGGAGTTGGGAGTCCCACATATGAGAAGAAAGACCCATAAACTCATTCTTTTAAGGTGTTGGGTTAGAGGTGGTATCAAGTCTCTTGTGTATGGGTTGGCTCATGGCTTGGGAATCATCAGATCTACAACTCTCAGGTTTTGTACCAACTCTTCCCAGTATGCCCACTCAAAAAACCCTACAATGTGAGTGAGAAGTATGGGGTGACAATTGGGTTTGGAACCTAGTGGCAGTGAATATGATAACAGTGAATATGAGTTAGATGTTACATTTTTTTATTAATGCTTGTGGTTTTGTGAAATTTTTCATATTAATATTGGTAGTATATTTTTTTACTTTATTAGTTTGTCAAAAGAAGATATGTTAAAAATGAAAACATATTTCATTTAGCCAAAATCCAGTATGTTTTCGGGCAGGGGTATACATGCATAGGATATGGGTATGGGTACTAAATTTGGTGCTTGCATGGAAGTATGGATCTATGGACAAATATTTCCATTTCTATGAATCTATGTGCGTCTTTAATTAAAAATTTCTAGTTATACTTATTTTCTACTACAAAGGAAAACCCATCTTGACTTCATTGTTGATATGTTCATTATTCTGAATACTTTGTTAAACAAGAAACTTCATTAGGTAGATGAGTGAAAATAATACTAGGTGGACAATATATTACCTGTCAAAATAACGAAACCAAAACCAAAGGATCAAAATAGCTGTAAAATACCATGACCAGAGCTGCCATAAAAATATTTTTTCCCCATAGGCCATGACATGTTTAAGAGACAATGGTATATCATTGAAGTTATGGACAAACTGTTGAAGAGTCTATATTGACTAGAGATAAGACCAAATTATACTATATAAGTGGATGAAAACCTGAACTTACCAAACCACTTTTATAAAGTTGAATTAGACTTAAATTTCATTTTTTTAAGACAAACCACTGTAGTCAATGACAATGAAGGAACTGCGAAAGTAGTGCTTAGCATTTGCAGCCTCCTTATTAATTTTCCTTGCTGTCTCAAAGTGATCACTTGTATTGACTCTTACTTTTCAAGCATCATTGTTGTTTCCGAATTTCCTTTGTAGATTTCTTTGACCTAAGATTCCTTCCTGTTCTCATGGTTCTGTTTTTTATTTATTTTCACCTCTACAAGCAATTAAGCATTATGTGGAATTTTTTTCTTACATTGCTACTTTATATTGTCTATGCAAACAGCTTGCGCTGATGGAGTACTGAGAGTGTTTAAGTTGGATGATGCTTCAAGTAAAAGTTTCAAGTATGTGCATTTTAAAAGCCTCTTGGAACATCATATAAAATAAATGTCAATCATATCTCATGCACAAATTTTATTGTCTCTACTCTTTTGCAGGTTTCTAAGGATTAATTTACCCGCCGGTGGTCATCCAACAGCAGTTGCATTTTCTGATGATGCATCCTCCATTGTTGTGTCATCTTATACTCTTTCTGGTTCTTCATTATATATGTATGGAGAAGGGAAGCCTGTATCTTCAGAAAATAAACAAACAAAACTTCCTCTCCCAGAAATTAAGTGGGAGCATCACAAAGTTCATGATAAAAAGTCAATATTGACCATGTTTGGAGCCTCAGCAACTTATGGCAGTGGCGATGGAAGTACAATTATTGCCTCTTGTTCAGAAGGTATCTTTCACCATTTCCCTTTGGAATCTATGAAGAAAATGTTCTGTTTGTCTGTCATAATTTATTTATATATTCAGGGTCTTCTCGCCTAATAGTATGCTCTGCGATTATGAAGGGAATTCCAATTTTAATCAGAAGTAGCTTGCACGAAAATAAACCCTTGTATGGGGAAGGGTCCATAAAATGATTTAAGTAGATCATGCATTTCTGTTTATGTTTCCTTTTTACATATTTATTTCACCACTAAATACTGCAAAGGTCTGAGCTACCTATACCGTCTGACATGTAACCTTGGAACTTATTAGTAAGAAAAATTGAATTGTTAACTAAAATTTGGATGTGGTGTGAGATTTATGCTGCTTATAAATCAAAGGCACTGTATTGTACTTTTAATTCAAGTTGCTAATGAAATTATTGTCAGTGTCTTTATGCTGAAATTTAATACTTGATGTTGGCTTTCTCTAAGCTATCCTAAATTTGATTTCTAATTCAGGGACTGATATCATTCTTTGGCATGGAAAAACCGGGAAGAGTGTTGGTCATGTGGATACAAATCAATTGAAAAATAACATGGCTGCTATATCACCGAATGGTCGATTTATTGCCGCAGCAGCATTTACTGCAGATGTGAAGGTGAGGTTTAATGCGCACATCTATTTATTTTTTTATGAATTACTAGTACTTATTATGTGTGCACACATAGAGGGGTAACTGGTACTGTGCAGTAAGAAGTATCCTTTAAGCTTAAGCTCTTATTTTTTTACTAGCTAGGGTTGAAGTTTGTACATGTGAAGTTTGTATATCCAATCACCTTCCTTGTTCACTGTTCTCTCTCTCTCTTTCTCTCTCTCTCTCTCTCTCTCTCTCTCTCTCTCTCTCTCCACATATATGTATTCACAACACCTTTTATTTTAATTTTGTGAATGGTCAATGAACAGTTTCAGCCAAATGATTTCTAATGTTCTATGACCAGTGTGGACAAATGAATTTGTGGAAAAAACTTGACTTTAGAAACTCAATTAGTCTGTTTCATCTATTTAGGTAGAAAAACAAATATAAAAACAGGGATTGTGAAGAATATTTTACTTAAAGCAAAAAGGAGATAAAACGGGGGATGTGGCACTTTCCAAATGGGGTTAATACTAATTTAATGGAAGGAACCAAATTAACTCTATTTAAAACATATTGAAACTCAATTGAGTCAAAAAGAAAAATATAGAGACCAAAGTGAATCATAAACCTAAATAAAGGGACCAAATTAATAATTAAGTCTTTTTTGTTTATAATCTGTCAATAACTTTGCCTACTCAAGAACCAAGATAGCAGCAATATATCACTTGAAACTGCACCATACAAATTGTGAAAGCAAGAATAAATCAAATTAAATATAATATTGCAATGACTTGTAATTCGTCTTTGACATGAATAGAATACAGTTGTCTAACAATTTGTTAGATGACCCCAGGGAGCTTCTCAATACACCATTATTCATTACTATGCTTTGCATTATATTTTTTGATTGACAACGTTTATCAGAACCTTACTGCTTCTGTTTTTAAACATTGCTTTATGTATTCTCCATTTTTTCTTGTTTACAATGTTTGGCAGGTCTGGGAGATTGTATATGCAAAGGATGGATCTGCCAAGGAAGTTTTAAATGTTATGCAGCTTAAGGGGCATAAGGTTAGCATTATTATTTGGGGGTGACTAAAATTTAATTTAACCTCCCATTTATACATATATAGACTTTTCAAGCCAAAAAATTCAAAGATTATATTTTCCTTCTAATGCATTGCTACTCTGTTTATATAAAAGGTATACTATAAATTAATTTTCATATACTTTTTATGCAGTAGTCTTATATTTCATTTATTACATTAGAATATCTTGTGTCAATGGAAATTTCACGAGCATGATTTTCATGAAGGCATACCTGCATTGAAATATTTTGACTATGATTATATGTTTATTACTTGTGTGTCAGAGTGCTGTGACTTGGTTATGCTTTACACCGAACTCTGAGCAAATAATCACTGCATCCAAGGACGGTACAATGAGAATATGGAATATCAATGGTGAGCACATTTTGAAAGATGATTATTTTTTTACTTATGTAATTGATTTTATTTTTCTAGCAAACTCTTGGTGTCGACCGCAGTTGCAAATACTTTTAAAGATTGTAGACAAGATATTTGGTCATGCCTTATGCTATTAGTGAAGAATTCAAACAGCACTTTGATGAGATTCTATAGCTGAAAACCGACATGTTTTCTTTTGTGCGTGTTATTTTATTTGACCTGATAAATGGGTTTGTTATTTGATCAGTCAATGGTATTATTTTTTCCATGGGGTTTGGGCAAGTAGGTTCTTATCCAAATGTTCATATGTGCTGTCTTAAGGACTAGGTTGTTAATTAATTCAATTCATCTCACCTTATTTTCCTTGTATCCTGAAGTTCGATATCACCTTGATGAGGATCCAAAGACACTGAAGGTGTTCCCTATTCCTCTTCGCGATTCTTCTGGTGCTGCTTTGCACTATGACCGCCTTAGTATTTCCCCGGATGGAAAAATTTTGGCTGCAACCCATGGTTCCACATTGCAGTGGTTATGTGTTGATACTGGAAAGGTTTTGGATACAGCTGAGAAAGCCCATGACAGTATGTCCAATCATCAACTCTTTTAGTTGTTCCCTTGCAACATATAAAGTAATTTTCTATCTCTGATCATCCACTCCTTGATTATTGTTTTCATTTGCAGGTGACATTTCTTGCATTTCGTGGTCTCCTAAGGCTATTCCAATGGGTAAAGACGCTAATCTGACTCCATTCCTTTTGGTCCTTCACCTAATTTACTGTGTTCTTAACAAATTTCCATAATTGGCACAAACTTTTACAGGAAATGATAAAGTCTTGGTTTTAGCCACAGCCAGTGCTGACAAGAAAGTAAAATTGTGGGCATCTCCATCTATACCTTCATCCTAAACCACACTGCCATCATTAGCATGCCTATGCTCTCACTGACTACTAATTTACGTTAAAGACAGATGCTTGAAAAGTTTCCCTTCACAACTTGATTAGAGCTGCGTTTTGAAAGTTGAATGAGAAACTATGATGAGCTGAAATGATACAAAGCCCTTTAGTTGCTGCTTAGACTTGTACATTTCGAATTTTTGTGATAAATAATTTATAGACACATAGATAATGTTTTTGGGTTTGGTTTTGGTTGTTCTGGTGAGGTTGACATGAATCATGAAGTGATGCGAGATTAGTGTTATAGTGTTGTGGGAGAGAACATAATGGACATGTTGCTAGTGACTACAGTTTATGTCATTAAAAGAAATCATTTTCATGCATTTTTGTGCTAAAATTCCACAACCGAACTATTAAGCTCGTAAGCTCGTGTTTATGTTCGCCTATGAAAACAAAGAAGTAAGGATAATAAGAAAAGTACAAACTCAAAATAATTATGGAGCTAAAATGGTATAAAAATTGGAAATTATACACCTAAATAAAATTTATACAAATTATTATAAAATTTAAAGTGAAAACTTATCTGTGAGTCGTCACTAATATGGTTGGATTGTAAATAAAATATATTCTTAAAATATGTCTAAGCATATTAAGTTAGAGTCAGACTCAAGTATACACCTAAGCAGCATGAATTCAATATCTCTACATATCTAAAGAATTATAATATATAACCATTATAATATGGAAGACAAAAATTATAATTTAACTTGTAAAATGTTAACATTGCAGACCTACGTATTCCCAACTACTAATTAATCTAAAGATTCAACACCATGTAATTTTTCTTTTGAATTGCGATTTAACAAGGTTTATTAAATTTTTAAGCCTTTAAGTTGTTTCGAATAATTTAAAAAAAGAAAAAGAACAATTAATAAGCTTTCATAAGTAAATTAACTTCCTTTTATAGGATTAAATTAAAATATCTAGAGAGGTAGAAAACCTAATAGTAAATAAGTTAGTAATTTTCTTACTGAAAATAAATAAATTATTAATCTACTTAAAGGACAGTATCACTATCATTTATATCAATCAAGACTTAGATTATTCGTTACTAGGATGTTTCTATTAGTTTTATAAACAACATATAAATTTGTGAATAAAAACCTTTTAGCATAAATATAGAAAATAGAAAATCTGAACCATACAATGTAAGTTTCTATGTTGTTAAATATAAATATAACTAAACCAAAACGTTGAAATGCAAATATAATTAATCAATAAATTTGAACATAATACGTAGATAGTTAAGTCTTTTAGATAAAAATTAAGTTATTTATTCCTTAAGTTGGTATAAATTTGATTATATTAGAATGAAGATAAGATTATAATAGGATGTGAACCAATAAACTCGGTTGGATTTGATATGATTTGTCATTTCATAATTTAAAAATAATCTCATTTAACATAAATTGAGAAAAAAATTGCAAATATAAAATGAAAAAAATCTTGAAAAATTTTGATAAAAAAAATAACATCAATGACTACAAAATATTATTAATATTAATATCTTTTAACTTTTGACAATTATTTAGTATTTAAATATTTGTTGGAATTTGGTAGTAGTATAAAAATTTTATCCAAAAAGGAAATTCAAATTCGATAAATCTAAATTTTCTTATTTAAATTAAACATTTAAAAATAAAATTAATTTAGAATAAAATCAATTTAAAATCAATATATTTAAATATCTTAAAAATTATAAACGTAAGACAAGGTAAGTAATTATTTAAACTTTATTTCTTTATTTATTTGATTATAGAGTCAATCTCAAAGTTGAAAGCATAACACAGCTACTTCATCTTGTCTTGTACATTTTGGTGTAGGTAGAATTTTCCTTCCCCTTCTGTTTTATGTATTGGTATCCCTGAAAAATAAGGTGTAGGACCTATTAGTACAATGATAGTTATCTTTTACCAAAAATATTGAATGTTTCCAATGTTTTATATATAAAAAATAGAATAAAAAATTAACTAATGCTTAAGCCAATTGATTAAAAATATGAAGGTTACCTTATGAGTTCTATAAATGTAGTCACAATAGGTAAATACTGAGGCAAAGTTGCTTTGACTTTTTTCACCAACATAGTGATGATAGTCATGGAATGCTGCTCCTCCATAAAATGGTATAAACTTCGTGCAACTCCAAGGAAAATCATACCTTAACCATGTCATAAGATAAATTAGATTTAAAAATAATTAGTTTGTATATTTTGAACATTATTAAAATAATTTAATGAAGGTTATATTTGTACTTGCATGATGAAAAAGAGTGTGCATAAACAAAATTAACCATGAAAGTCACTAATCGTATTTCTTATTTTTCTTATTTGCATTCTTCTGGTCTAAGTTAGCTCTCTTTCCTGAATAACGTGATTAAAGAATTTTTCAAATTATAGAATTTAAATGTGTTTTTTTAGAAGGTAGCTTTCAAATATGGAAATTTATTCAAAATTGAACGATATAAAAATCAATTTTCCTTTTAAACATGATACTTTTGGTAGTGTAATTTCAGTGTAAAATTTTAAAATGACTTACATATTTTATAATTTGAAATCAACTTTTTAAATTGTACAGATCGAAACAATATTTCAAAAAATAATTCCAATTGTATAATATGAAAGTTTTTTTTTAATTGCATATTGTGCACTTTTAGAGTGATTTTTGAATTCAAAAGCTTATTTCAAATTGGACAAGCTTTCCCGTAATAAGGATAAAATATAAATTTTAACATTTACAAGGTGCAGCAAGAAATAATAAGGGTGTAAAATGAGATATCCTGAAAAAAAAAATTAAAGTTTTACCCGCTATGAGTCTCAATGGCTTCTAGCTGGCGCAAAATGAACCATAACCAATAGGTTGTTATGTGGCCTGGTACTAATATTGGACCAATAAATGCGGGGATACCCAATATGATTATCTCAGCCCAATGTGCATAAGGAGCTGATAGCCCAATTGGTGCCGAATATTCATGATGTAGCTTGTGGATCTTCTCATAGGCCCATTTGCAATGGAGCATCCTGTGAACCCAATAGCCCAAATAATCTTCTATGACAAAGTAAACTAATATCTGCCAAAATAATTCCCAGCCCGATGGCAGTGACAAACCAGTTCTGATCCCAATCCACTGAAAAAAAAAACTTACAATTTCAATCCTTACAGCATTTTAATGTAATTTTTTTACTTTTTAAATTTGTAAATTTAAATTTTTTGATCCAACATAGTATATCATACAAATACTAGCCTATTTTTTAAATCATTAATATTAATATTTAAGCTAAAAAATATTATTTTCATACCTATAGTTACGTCAACATTTCCTATTTTTTACAAAAAATATAAAAAATAAATAGACTAACTGTAAATTAAACTATTATATTTAAAAAATTAAAAACTAAATGTTTGATTAATTTTTTACAAAAAATAAATTTACACTTTTGAAATAACTATGAAAACTAAATGTAAGTTCATTAATATTTATTTGCCAATCAAGCTTTCAAATAAATTAATTAAGTAAATGTTTTAAAAAAATTAAATTAGCAAAAATGTTAGAGGAGACCACATCTCAATCCTTTAAATAAATGAGTACTTTTCCCTGTCTCTTAGAGTGATTGTCAATACCAAACATGATTATGATGTATAACTGAAGCAATGTTATAAAAAAAATACTTTAATTCATTAAAAGAATGATATATTTGAGTTAAGTTTATTTAAGTCACTGTATAAATAAAACATAGGCTCACATGTCCTGCTTTATATTTTTTAAGATCGAACTGTTAACTATTGCAGATCATATTGTAAACTGAAATTAATAAAATTACAATGCCAATTATATTTTTCTTCTTCTTTAGGCAATGAAAGGTTAGACCATTTTCTGACAAATGTATAAAATTTTATTATTTTATTATTTTTCAATAAAGCTTTTTTTATACAACAAATTATAATTATTTTATACAATTCAAAGTTCGATTTAATTGCCAAATAAAGTATACCTACCACTCTGTTTCACATGTCCCGATTTAAACTATAAAGTACCATGGAGTTTGCCACCTTTAGTAAGTTGATATTATTATATATTATTATGTTGGTTTCACTTTGGTACAACAATATTCAATGTTGATAATTTGATATATTTTTTAAAAATGGTTAATATTATTTTTTTCATTAAATTGATAATGATAATATTGAATCAATAATATACAGTATAAAAATAACAAATGATACATTTTATCAACCGTAACATGACTATAAATTTAACAACAACAAAATTATCCATTTTTTTTTAAATATGAAATCAAACTGAAATCATTCAAATTAGAGAGATGAAATTTAAAAAATATATATATAATAATGAAATAGAAAAGGTTATTTAACCCTTTTTTTTAAAATAAGAATATTATCAACTTCAATGTAATATTAATTTGCCTTTAAATTAATTATCTCAGCTGTCTTAATATAATAAAATTGATTAAAAAGTGATGTATTTATTGTTTATTTTTAATTTATGAAAAAACTTTTAGTTACTATCATTTTAGAATGTATATACATATAGATCTTTAAGGAATGAGTAGGGCACTGTCCTTGACTTATGATTTTATTGAAATTTATTGAGACCACATGGGATTCGCCCCTACACCTAGATAAAGATGTTTTTGTCTTATTCACTAAAATGTCTTCATTATTAATTTAGTATAACAAAAAATAAAAAACTGTGTTCATCTGAACTTTTTAAATAGGAAGATGAGTCGGATACAGTATTGCAACCAAAGACATTAGTTATAATTTTTTAAAAGAAAAATCATTAAATGAAGTAAAAAATAAAAAAATTATTATATTTAAGGAAAAAAAGCTTACACTAAATTACATTATTTTTTTTTCTTAAAAAAAATGAGAACGGAAGTAGTTTCCAAAAAAATATGAAGAGATTTGATGAGTAAACTATCACAAAATTATTAAATATTCATACAATTTATCTGGTGGAACAATCCTATTCATGTGTTGGAATATTAACTAGCATCTAATTGTCGGAGCATTGATCAATTGTACGTACTAATGTTCCTACAATTATATATCTCCTTCAAAACCTGAAAAATAAATTACAATACTCAAACACGAATTATACACGAAATTATTTTGAAAGGTTAAAATATTAATGAAGATGTTAAGTAACAGTCTCCTCCTTAACTCCTTAATAGTTGTCTACCGAAAATTGAACTTGTAACTTTGATTTTGATATCAATTGTTAAGATCGAGCGCTTACCATTAGGTCAAAAGTTATAATCATTAGTCAGGATGCAACTCTTTTTACTTAAGAATATAATAATTCAAGTACCACGATTCGGTTATGACTTAACCCACTTGACTCCATTACAGGACAATTGATACCACATGCAATAATCAATAGAGTCTTATAATTTGCCTCAAACTTTAATATGCGTTACTTCCAGATTAGGAGAACAAAAACTTCACAAATTCACAATCTATGGCTAAATATTTTACTTGTTGCACCTTATAATCTAATAATTTAATTGTTAAATATATTTAACTTTTAAAGTGTTATTAGCCTAAGAGTCCATTCACTGTATTTATAGTGTTCTATATATTAGAAAATATTCAAATCATCTATTGTTTTGTGAATGTTCTAAATTTAAGATTGGTAGGTTGTAATTATTATTTTAATAATTATGTAAACTATATATTTATGGTCGATTCAATTATAATTCATCAACATGTACTATATGCTAGGTCTTTTAAATTTAATGATTAAATTTAAGATTGTATTCAGTGTATTTATTATTTCTGTCCTTATCTAACTTATCTAATTAAAGATCCAACTCATCTGGTGGTTGTTTTAATGTTCTAAAACTAAGATTGTAATAATTATTTGAATAATTTTGTGATATTTGTTGATGGTCGGACTGTACTTTAATATAATAAAGTGAGTTTAATTGATAAATGGATTAAAATATATTTATATAATTAAAAAAAAGTTTAAACCTAATTTATCACAAAACTTATTTTGTAAAGTAAAAGTTGTATAATATAAAATTTTCTATTCTGAAGCGAAATTTTTAACTGAAAGATAACCGTAAAATCAACGAGACCCGAGTTTAATTTCATAAGATATTGACATTATTTTTAACCCAAAATCATAATGTAATGAGTTTATAGATTTTCATTCTTATATGGTATTCAATTATCTCATCTTTACTCAACATGAAACTTAGACTCATATTTTTAAATTTTCAACACAAACACTATTATATAATGATTTTTAAGTAATTAAATGAAAAAAATATATATATATATATACTAACATGATAAACATTAGACTCGAAAAGAAAGGACTTACCTTTATGGTGGGATAAGAAATGATCTGAAGTGGAGTAACTGCAATGACAAAGGTGTGCAAGACATCTTTGTAACATTTGAACATTTCCCAGAATGTTCTCTTAACCTTTGGCTGAATCTTGTGTTTGTGTATTTTCTGGTTCCCACTAAGCTCCATCAATAGGAATGGAACAGGAGCAATAGAATAAAAGAGGAACAAGAATAGAGAGTTGTGGCAATGGAGCAGAAAATCAGGTTTGTCTGCAGAATATTTGAACCATATTGTCTCAGGAAGGGTTAGTCCTCTTCCTAGGGCAGCTTGTGCCTCTTGAAGGGTATGGTAAGGAAGCATTGTGAATATTGGTGAATACTGAGAAAGAGAAAGAGGAAGAAGAAGAGATATATAGATTCAAGTTTCGGGTCATCTCACAACAAATGCTATAACATCATGCCATGTGTTTCATATTATATGTGAAATCAATGACTAAGCTTATTCTGTTGAAAATGACCTCGTGCAAGAGAAATCTTTAGACGTAATTAATGACTACTTTTAGTGATATGTAAAATGTCTTAACCTTTTTTGTTGTATTTATTTATTACTTGTTTAGCGGAATATGTCCATCAACTTTTTTTTTTATATTATCACATTTTTTTTTTTAACCAGGTTGGTATACATTATTTATGGTTGAAAATATAAGAGACATTGAGAGCACGTTGCATAGGTATTTCATTTCCTTTTTAATATGATTCATTTTATACTCGATTTGGTGGTTTGTTTCCATAAAAAAATAAATGTTGCTACTCCTGTTGGTTAAAGAATAATAAATAAAACATTACTTTTGAAATATTATATTATTGATATATGACCAGTATCATCTTTATGGAGAATTAACTTTTTGGTATATACATATCTTTTTAAATTTTTTTAGCAAGTAAATTTTCTAAAATAAAATAATTATCTTATCAATTTTAATATTTGAGTGATTTTTTATTTGCTTTTTTATTTGATAATTATTTTATTTGAATTTTTTTTAATTAATTATTTTTAAAATAAAATATTGTTATAATAAATAAATATTTATAAAATAAATAAAAATTGTCTATAATAAAATTGTAAAAATTATTTTTATTTTTTTTTAAAACTATAACTATTATTTTTTATTAATAAAAAAATGAAAAAAAAATGCACACATGTGTTTTCACTTATAACATCTATAAAAGTTTTATATGTAATGAGCAAAGTTTTGTTTACAAAAACAATGAGAATAAATTAATTTGATTTTTTTTTTAACTATGACATTCATACAAATTATTTATCGGCACAACGTAATAATGATTAATAAAATTTGGAATCCATTTTCTTATTTATCATATTCATATTTAAGGAGTGACTTGAGTGAAAGTAGCATGATAATAAATATTTCACATTTTCCTACACCTCTTCATCTTTATCACAACTACCATTGTCATTAATATCTTTATTGTCATTAATTATCATTATTTTCACTATCTATTAACTCTATTAACATTATTATTGTCACCGATTCATCTCTACTATCATAGTCATCATCATAATATTGTTATTACATTATGACAACCAATTCCGTACTTTTTTTGGTCAAAAACTTTTATTACCGTTATTATTATATTTACAATTAAGTTTTTATCATAATAATTGTAGTGTCAATGCTAGCTCTTGTAATATCAAGAGAATGAGTAGTTACAGTAGTTAACAGGTATATGGAGAATATTCGTTATCCCTCAATCATGTAATTTTTCTATTTTTATATTAAAAATGTATCAAAATTAATACTATTGATGTTGAATGAGTGGCATTATTGGAGGTGGAGAAGAGAGAATGGAGAAATATTAATTGTAATTAAATTGAAAATGGGAGAGGTGATGGTTGCATATATGTTTTCATTGATAATCTGAAGATGGATGCCTGGAGAGTCTGAATGAGTAGTTAATAGGGTCATTTTTCCAAGACAATGGGATAATCTGCAGAAGTGCAGAAGCAGTTAATGCAGTTAAGTATATAAACCATACGTGTTTGTCCCCTTGAGTGCATGGTCTTGCATGCTGCAATCAAGTGTCGGCGGAAAGAGACAAAAACTGGGACAATTCCTGGATTGAAAGGAACCTAACATAAATATAATTATTAATTTAGCTTTTTAATATTTTATTTACTTTGGCTATTTTATTATTGATCCAAGTTTTCTAATTTTCGAAAAGAGTTCAATTTAGTATTTTTTTTAAGTTGGAATTAATATTTTGTACAGAACACGCGTTCATTGTGAATTTTTTTATCTTTTTTATATTTTTAATTTTTTTCTAAAAATTTATAAATTGTCATGTGTCATGTTACCATCATGTTATATGATAGTTTATCGTCGTAATACGTGACAGTGGTAATAATAATTTTTAATTTAGTCTCCTATTTAAATTTTTTGTTCAATTTAGTGCTCCTATTTATTAAAACGATTCAATTTTAGCCTTTCCAATTTAAGATCAAATTAATAAATAAGTTTAATTATAACTTATATATACATGTTAAAATGTATATTTTTTTTTAATTTATACATCAAATCACTATACCTAAATATTCAAATTATTTTAATTTTTACAAGTGTAAAAAAGTACAAAAGTAAAAATGTAAAAAATAGAATAACTTTAGTATTTAGGTGGAGTGATTTAATGTATATATTCAAAAAAATATTGTAATATGTATATATAAGTTGTAATTAAGCTTATTTAATAATTTGGTTTCAAATTGGAGAGGAACAAATTTGATCGTTTTAAAAAATATGGGTACTAACTTGAATAAAAAATGTAAATAGGGGATTAAATTAAAAACAATTGTTACCACTGCCACGTGTCAAGACCGTAAACTGTCACATCACACGACAGTAACTTGACACATGGCAGTTTATACTTTTTTAGAAAAAAAATTAAGAAATTTCAGGGCTTGACACGTGTCCTATATGAACACGGTGTTAACTCCAACTTAACGGAGATAACCAAATTGAATTTTTCTAAATAATTGAGAGACTAAAATGAACAAATCAATAATAAGGGGACCAAATTGAACCAAACAAAAAAATTAGGGGACTAAATCAATAATATACCTTTAAAATAATATTTGTAAGTAAGGTAGCCAAAAGAATGCACTTACACATAAAATAAACTTGCTATAAGAAGTCTTTCTTGTCTTTCTTGGGTCTATTGAAACCCTACAATCAATAGGGTCTTGAGGTGGAGTATGGAATTTGTAAGAATCTAATGATGTCATGTCTCTTGGTAAAGAAAATTAAATATTTGGTAATGAGGATAAAAAAATATGAAAATATAAAAGCTTATAAGTTATTTCTTTTTATTGTGGAATGTTGTATTCTAAGTTTTTTAATCATAAGTAGACAAATATAATAACCAGATTTATATTTATCGTGGAGTATTGCCTTATATGAGGAGGTGGAGCTTACGAAGGACCAACAATGGTTATGTTTGCTTCTAGCTAAGACAAAGCATTAAGATGCCTCTGTGGAGTTGCTTTAGAGACCTCCTTAAAGGCTTCCAAATGCTGCAAGTATAGATTGTGTTGTTAGACCATAGAGGCATGTTGTTGTTGCATCGTTCCAACCATAGCTTCAGTTGCCCGCACAATATTAGAAGTTTGAGGTTGAAGGGGGAGGAGGTGGTCTAGGTGCCATAACTCTACTTACAAAGGAAATGACCATCAGTTCAGTCCAAAGAAATTGGTATAACCAACTGGAAACAACACACAAAGGAAGCTAAGCATGCCTAAACCTTCATATCCTAAAGGAACTATTGTTCTGATACAAACAATGTAAATAACCTATTACAGTAATCCAAAAGGTACACTGAATATATATATATATATATATATATATATATATATATATATATATATATATATATATATATATATATTTCACTCTTATTGTATTCAAGATCTTAAAAGGTTAAAAAAATTCATCCTTGCACCAATCATGCTACAACTTCCTCATCTGCTCACACCAATCAGGTGATCATTGCAAATAAGAATAAAACACAAGACAAAACAAAATAGAAAGAAGTGATACAAATACATTTAAGAATCCAATAATTTAAGTCATACATAATTCAATCATCCTATTTCATACAAATACCTAAAACTATGACTCAATTATCCGGATACTTGCATTGATATTGGATCCTAGTAAGTTGTGCAGTTATAGTGGCATCCAATGCTCTGCAAAGCGATAGACAAAGAGTTATACCATACACAAGGTTAGTCCATTAACGCCTTTGGTCAGGTAAAATCCCTAGACTAGGACTTATTGCTCTTCTCACCGCATACATCATTCTTCTATACTTGAGAATTTGAATGGTTATTAGAGCGTCATAATAACTTCCAACTTGATCCTTACATCAATGCATGCATTACTACAATTCATTACTAACTTTCCTTGAATTAGTATAACCATATCTCAATCTCATCTCATATATCAGTAATTTCTTAACAATTTTCTCATAGAAATCATAAATCCTCTACAATTGATCCTCTAACAACTACCTAGGTTTTAATCCACTCGCTCAGCGAAACCATCTCCTTGCTAGGTAAAAAGTGCACAAATGTCTACTCGTTCAATGATCAAATGGCTCTCCCAATGAGTGTATCACTGGGACTCCAAGAGTAAAATCCTTTAATAATTTGCTCAGCGAGGTTCAATCAGCAACTACAAAGTTAGTGATCCCCCTAATTTTGATTTTGAATTCACTGAGCGAGTAGGTACTCGACCAAAAACTACAAATCTTGGGTTCGCTCAACGACTCTCAAGTTAGTGAGTTTTTGGCTTTGTATTCGTTGAGCGAGCTATCCCTTGACTAGGGAGTCTGCATCACATGATTTCGCATAATTATGCATTCCCAGTCAAGTTTAATAAGCTGAAGGACCTTCACAGATATCAAACGCATACCAAACTTGAATTAATCATAAATAAGAGTTTCAACAACTATCAAATACAAGATCAATCAAAATGCTATTCACATATTAACAATCTCAATTTGACACTACAAGAAAATTGGCTATTATCTAGGAAAATATATCTACGAAATATTTTTCGTAGATAATTTTATTTTATCTACAAAGAGTAGTCGTAGATAATGTATACAATCGTGGGTAACAGAAAAGTAAATTACGTACGAAAGTTTCGTAGGTAACCATGACTCACTTTGATGGAAAACTTTTCTACAAAGCATTACCTATGAAATTCTGCATAGATAACAAATATCATATATATATATATATATATATATATATATATATATATATATATATATATATATATATATTATATATTATATAAAAAAACTTTACCTAGGAACATATTTCATATCTAAAAATCCTATTATTTTTTATTAAAAATAAAATATTTCTAAGTCACACGTTCATACAATTTTTTTTAAGTTAGTAAGTTACGACAATTTTTTTTCTAAGTAAGTCAAAGCAATTGACACTCAAAACCTCCATCACTTAAAACCTCCACAGTCATCGAAAACCTCCATCATCGACATCACTTTGTCGCAGATGCAGCAACGCCGACCTTCATCGTCGACCCACGCAATGTGACTCCATGGCAGAAACGCGTTCCGACGAGGTTAAGGTTCACGTTCTAACTCTGGCCAAAACGAGGTTCACGTTCACAAAGCAAAACCCCTTTCACAAACCAAAACATTGCGCACGAGAAGGATTCATAAACCCTCCGCGAATTGGGGAAAAAATTGCAAGTGATGGTTTTAGGGTTTTACATTTTGGGATGTATGTTGGTGGTTACGTGAATAATCCTCGTGAATAAGATCGTGATGGCTACATATGGCTTTACTTTTCCCCTTCCCTTGAATCCTTGATATGCGTGCCTTTGATTTAAAAGATGTCATGCTTCTTTTTCTATGCGTTGTTTCGATAAACTACCTATGATGTTCATTCTTTTGGTGTCACATATGTATGTATTTGAAGGTGTAAAGAAGGGGAAAGCTTTTCGATATGATAAAATTGTGTGTTTTATGACTATAACTTCACTTTGATATTATCTGTTTGCATAATTCTGATTGCACTACTGTAGCATCTTGAATTAGGTCATTGAAGATGTGGTTCAGTTGTAATAACTATAAAATGGCCTAATAGACTAGATATGTGATATAACGTGGGAGTGAACTAGAACAAATCCTATAGGATGGGCATTTGACTTAGTGGTTTGTAAGAAACTATAATATAGAGACTTTGAATATTTTATCATGACTTTAGTTTCATTCTCTAAATGCTCTTACTTTAAATTGATATGTTTTGATTATGTCTGTTCTACTGCCAAATTCTAATCACTACATCCTTAATTTTGAATTTGTTGGCATCCTGTAATCATATAAATGAAAAACATATAGTTATTTCAATGTCAAGTTCTATAAACGAAAAGTTTGTTCTATTGCCAAATTCTAATCACCTCAATATAGTTTTTTTTTACGTGTTGTCATATGAAAATTTAGTTGATTTCTTGTAGTGTGAACACATCAAATTCATAAAATCATACATCATTCCTCAATTCCTCATATCAAACACATAAATCATTCAGATTTTGATCATACAATCTATCAATTCAATATTCTTATATCTTCGAAAAAGAAATACTTCAAATTAGCCCCCCTTACTTATAAGAACTATACAAAGATTCTAACCACTCAAGGAGTATCAAAACTCCCTTCCAACTATCTGAGAATAATGAAAACACAGATAACAATCTTAGAACCACTGATAAGCAAAAACTCACAATGAAGACATAGAGATCACATGCGAGCCAAAATCACTCACATGCACAAAAATTAACATCAAACCAAGGAAATAGGACAAGAGTGTAGAGCTCGCCATAGGAATCACCCTAGGTATCTCAAATCTTCAAAAAGATAAATACAAGAGTGAGAAATCTAGAAATCTAGAAAGAAGATAGATAAGAGTGAGAAATGTAAAGAGAAGTGAAACTCATTTATAAAATTTTTATTTATAATTTAAATTTTTAATATTAAAATAATCAATTATCATTATTTTAAAATTTAAACTGTCTGTCAATCCTAAAATACTATTTTTTAAGTTTCTTATACAAATTTTTATATTATAATATTTTAAAAATGAATAAAATAGTATTATATCATAAAATATTATTTATAAATATTTTGGAGATATTGATAATAGTTTGGAGAATGTGTAAATACATAATTTAAAAAAAAGGTTAAGAATGAAATTGAGTTGAGCGATTTTAAAAAGAATGAATAATTATGAAAATTCTAAAGTTTTTTTTATAATGATTATAAATAACATTTACATAAATATAATTAATATTTTATGTTTACGTAAATTTTTTATATATATTTGGTGCTTTAATAGGAAAAACAGGATAATTTATTGTAATACATATAAATTATATCATAACTAAATTCATAATTATTGTTATTTTTCTAAAATGCATAAATTTTAAGTTTAAGAAATTGTTAGCAAAACTTTATCCCAGCCCAACTTACTTATGAAGGGCTTTATGGGGCCCAAAAAAGGAACCATTCATTCTATGTAAAAGGAAAATTCGCAATAAATGATGAATTTGATTTCCAAGGAACCCGGTTTAAGAAAAACACCATACAAGAAGAAGTAAAAAAAAAAACGGCATGCAGCGGTGGGCGTTATGGCGGAGGTGTTGTATTGGATCTCAACGTTTGCCCTCATCTTGACCCTTCTCTGTATTCTTGGTTACCAGGTATTTCACTGTTACATCACATTATTTCCTTTCTCTTCTTTATGATTCCATTTTTTTTGTTTCTTTTCAAGGTTTTTGTTTGTCAGTGTCTTATATTGATTTTTGTTTAATAATGGTAATGAAGCGCAATTATTGATCCTGAGCAGCATTTCATTATGTAAATTCTCGATTAATCTTCACAATTCAGTGGTAAAATAATTTATTTTTAGCGTGCAAGGGCATAAGGTTTCGATTCCAATTCCAATTGTATCAATTTTTTTATATAATTATGTGGTTTATTCTTTTGTATTGGGCGGAGAGCCTTTCAGATCTTGATGGTAAGTGATTAGTCCAGGCCTGTGTATAGATTATAGAACCACTTTCTGGGTGTAAGTCATTTATTTGAAAAAAAACAATATATATATATATATATATATATATATATATATATATATATATATATATATATATATTACATTCTGGAAAGTAATTGCTTATTTTCAAAAAATTTCTTACAAAGGTTTGAAAACTAAGCCATATTTTCCTTAAGGTAAGATGAAATACATTGGTAAGACTCACACCATTATTATGCTTTATTTCACCTTTTTGTTTTGGCTTTTACCTTATTTGAAAAGCTTCTTTGTAGTTTCTGTGTGCAAAATATTAATGGCCTTGTTCTTTTTACTTCAATTTGAATTGTATTTGGCCATTCCAAATAGGTGTAGCTCTGCAATGTCATAATTCTCATGTGTATTAATTCCTAGTTCTTTCAAAATTGTTTTTCTATATTTTCGTAGTCTATAAAGATAGTGTAATGTACTAGAAGTGAATATTTTTACCTACAAAACTACAACCAATAACATTGATGAAGTTTTAAAACTAAGGTTAAAGAATGAAAAGAAAAACTCAATTTGCTATCCATTAGTGAAAATGAGCAAAAATGCTGCTTACTACTTATGAAATTTTTTCTCATTCCTTGAAACTTTTATGCAGCTTCTATTATTGGTGGATCTTGAATTTGATTATATCAATCCGTATGATTCAACATCTCGGATAAACAAGGTTGTGGTGCCAGAGTTTATTGTCCAAGGAATCTTATGCTTCGTAAATCTTATAGCTGGACATTGGTTTATATTCTTCCTATCTCTCCCTTCTCTGTATTACAATGTGAGATCGTAAGTTTTCTTTTGCTTTCCTTCTCAATAAGTTTGTGCTTTATTGATTTTGTCTTCATAAATCTTGTTTTATATTTTTCTGATATTGTAGACTATAAAGCTTGGTGGAAAGATGAAATAGCTATGCTTTAGTTCTTTCACATGAAACATAGATTGCAGTGTTCAAGTCATGCAGCATTTAAATTGTAATTGAATCAGTTTTATCACTAGAACCTCACATACCATAACTTTTGGTGCCCTTTTAATATAGTTGTGTAGTTGTTAATTTTAAATTGTTGTATCTGTTTCACTAAGCTTCTCAATCTTCTTATTGGGAAAATTTGTGTTTATTTAGTGGTTGAAAATGTTGATCACTTGAAGCAAAGCTCATCAAAATTTGAGTTGCCTAGTTGAAAATGCACTGCAGTTTAGATAATGTTAGAAGTTGGAACACTTTTGACATGGAAATTTAATCCTTCTGCCTTGAAATTTTACTTCTTATCTGTAAAATAGTCCGCATTTACATTCAAATATGGTCTGAAATATGGATAATTAGATTGCAATTTTGAGTGCAAAATCTTGGCATTAAACTGGGCATTTGTGGCACAGTGTAATGGCACAGTGTAATCCTGCATGAGATAATAAATGGAATCCAGAAAGCATTGAATTTCAATAATGTTTATCTGTCTAAAACATGTGCTGTTATTACCTATGCACATTATTTCTAAATATATTATTACAACTGACATGGAACCTAATTTCAGGTACAGTAGAAGAGAACACTTAGCAGATGTTACCGAAATATACAATAAGCTGAATTCTGAGAAAAAGAAGCTGCTGTTTAAAGTTGCATATCTTGTTGCAGTATTTGTGATCGCTGTAGTAAGGTATTACAGTAGAAATGCACTCTTTTTGTGAATTATCCTGTACTATTTCAAAGGAAAATTGGTGACTTAGTTCTCATCTGAAATGTTTTAGCTTGGTGTGGACCCTTACCGATGATGTGAATTAATTGGTGGCTTGCCTTCCATGCCTGATGTAAGTTTCATTTACCCATTTGCATAAGGGTCATATTTTGGTTCTTGAATGTGCAAATATGGAATTCAGTACCCAGAAAGAACCAAAGTTCTAATTTTGTTTCTGAATGTGCAAAGGGTACATCAGATTCATTAAATCAGAAATTTTGTTCTTTCAGAGATTAAATTGGAATTTGAATTTTCTGTTGGATTTTGGATTTTGTGTTATGACTTCAAAATATACTGGTAGAAACTGATTTTGATGTTTTAAATATATTAAAATGATTTTTAAACTACCAACATCAAAGTATTGTTTATGTTCAGCAGAGAATAGTACCAAAAAACTTAATAGAAAATCTAAACTCATTAAATTGTCACCGATTTAAGTAGTTAGGGACCAAAATGGTCATTTTTCCTTATATAAACATATCAGCTAATTAAATTCCTGAAAATATCAAAGGAGTTACAGGCTGATACATTCAATGCAATGTGGACAAGAGCCATGGTGAGAGCAAATATGAACTGAACTCCATGGAGGAGGGAACACGTGACAATTCATATTGGTGCTTAAGCAAGGAAGAGAGAAACTTCAGAAGGATTGGTTCTCTTAATATGTGAGCTCATAGTAGAACATAAACATAAACAGCTTTTGCCTAATATGTATATTTATTTGTCACGTTTGCTTCCTCTACATGTAACTGTAAGAGTGTGACTGACATACATTTTATGTTGGCTTAAAACCTTTTATGCTGTTCCAAATTCATGATCATTGCTTAAGTTGTAATATCTAAGAGTAAATAAAGTTTTGACTATTATTATACCTTGTAAATAAATGTTATACCTGGTAAAAAGTATGCACTCAAGTTGTATTCCAAATATTACCATTATTACATGTGTTTATGCTACCTTTGTACCACTGAGATATCAGTTATTCTGATTTTGATATAATTCTTTGGTTAATTATGTTTTTAGATCTTGAAATTTAGAAAGGTTGTTGTTTGGTCTACTAAATTCAAAAAAAAAAAAATTTACTCCTTTAATAAAATGGAAAGAAAAGAGTACGAGTTTCCTTAAATAATAAACTTGAGGGAGTAAAATGATTTTCTTATAACTGTTTTTAAGTCGTTGAAATTTAGTATTTAGGGGCTAAAACTACCTTTTACTAAATTTTGTAGGACTAAAATGAAATATATTTTTTAAAATTATATCTATCCTATATTTCAGAATTAAAAATGTAATTAAACCTATTATTTTTCTCAAATTTAGTTTAATTTTTTTAATTATTACATTTTGTTCTTTTGTTATATATAACAATTTTTTTATTTAAATAATTTGAAGTTTACAATGGACTTAGACGAAAAACAAAATTAAGAAACGGTTTGGATCCCGTGAATGTTGAGAAAAAAATAAGAGCGTATCATAAAATAAAAACCATTATTTTGTTTCGTTGCATCAATTATGTTTATTATATTTTGTAATTCAAATTCAATCATTTTCCTTTAATTTAAATAATTTCACTGTATTTTTTATTTTTCCTTTTTTTTATAATTATTAAGATTTCGTAAAGGGAGGTTAAGATTTTGAAGACTGAAAAATTGAGCCCCAAAATTTGAGTTGAAATATAACATTTTTTATCAGTAAAGTCTGATCAAAAGAAAATCAAAAAGATTTAATTAATTTAAATATTTACAGACTTTGAAAGAAAAAGAAAATAGAATTCGATCATTTTAATTATAACAATAAAAGGAACAAAATATTATTTATATAAATGAATATTGAAATATTTTACTGTCTTCATTATTATTTATAGTAATAAATATTATGCACAAACTAGCCAATTATTTTCAACCATTGGATTTTTTTTTTATCCAAGGCCTATATTTCTTTTCCTTCTTCGATGTACATTTCTCGATAGGTGGATGTTGAAACGGTTCTATGAAAATGTGGGCGTAGCGTAGGAGACTAATTTAAAAGAATAATGATATTTTAACATATTTATTTATTTACTATTTTAATTATTATTAGATTATTATATTATATAATTAAAAAAAATTAAAATAATTGAAGTAATGAATTAAAATTGGGTCAGAAAAGATAAGTTAAAAAATTATTATCCAATTTAAAAAAAATAAAAACAAAAATTTTGTTTGAATTAGTTACATTTTTTTTTCTTTATAAAACACCTTCAATTACATTTGAGATGAAAGGACCAATTCTTTCAAGGTTTGGTACAAAAAATTATGAAAAAAGAATTAGAGGTGTACATTGATTATGGTTGAAGAAAAAATGTGAAATTAAATGAAGACATTAATGGTTTTACTCATTTGCTAAAGCACAAATTTCTTCATAGGGAGTGGGTGACAATCAAAGTGTTTGACGTATGTAACATTTATTCTTGTGAAAAAGTAGACTTCACTTTCCACTTTTCTTCTTTTCCTAAAAACCTTGCTTCCATAACTAGGTTAACTTCTAGGGAACACAAAAGCAACCTCTACTCTATCCTATCTTATTTTCACTCATTTTTTATACCTAAAAAGAGATTATCTTTTCAAGACCAAACCAACAATTTCATCACAAATCATCTTTTCTTCAATTCTTTTAAATGCAACATCTCTATTTCAATTCAACCTAACTTTTTGATTTTACTTTTTCAAACATGGTTATTTCTTTCATAATAGATATAATTTTTTTAATGTTATTTAGCTTCTTTTGAAAAAAGAATTGTTGTACATGTAAGTCTAGTTTGGTTTTTGTGTTTTTTTTTAATAATATTTTTCATATAAATAATTAATTTATTTTGACATATCAATCTAAATGAAATATTACAATATTACAGCAACATGACTTTTTAAAAAAAGTATTATTTATATAAATTTGTGTTAAAAATAAAAGGGGAAATGTTAACTTAATATATATCTTTGTTTGTATGAAGGAATGACTTCAACTTTAATAATTCACGATTAGTATTTATCCAAGGGTTTGTTTTATTAAAATATAAAAACAACTCTTTAATTGTTTAAATTTTAGTTTGAAAATGAATGGAGAATGAGACCTACAATGAAGAAATTGAAGAAAAAGTTTAGCTACTAATTTTCAAAAGATACCAACAATGGGAAGAACTTCCATTTAAACACAATTATTTAACATCGTAATAGAAAGTCATTACAAAGTCACTATATGGAGAATGATTTCAGATTAGGTATGTTTAAAATTTGTGGAATGTTACTTTTTTGTTTTGATAATTTGCTTGAATTGTCTTGGTAAAATTTGATTTAAACTACTTTAAATAGTAAACAATCCCTTCACACTAGAGTCATAGGGCTTCTTCCAACATAATTTTAAATAAGTTTAAATATAGCTTTTATCTTAAACATGAATTTATATCCTCATTTCAATCTATTTTGAAGTAATTAAAAATACAAATACAAATTTTAATTATTGATTATTCTCAATTATGTTGAGATAATATACTTAAGGACTAAAACTACATCCAAAATATTGTCTATTTTGAAATCTATAACTTCTATTGATCTTATTCTTTAAAAGACAAAAAAAGTTATTAGGTGTACTAGAAAGAGTTAAGTATGTTTTCGATACCTTAACTTTTAGTAAATTTTGAAATTAGTCTATTTCGAAATTTTAAATCAATTTAGTCGTTTATCTTTCAATATACGTGAATTTAGTCTTTTTAATCAAATTTTGTTAAGTTTATTTGACATTTCAAGCGCGTTTTATAATAGTATTTGACTTAATATTAAAACAAAAATGTGTCAAACAGTATAAATAATTTAAATACAATCTTAAAATGTGTATAAAACATCAAATAAACTTAACAAAATTTAATTAAAAGAACTAAATTCACATATTTCGAAAGATGAATGACTAAATAAGTCTAAAGTTTCGAAATAGACTAATTCCAAAATAAAGTTAAGGGACCAAAAACATACTTAACCCTACTAACCCTACTAAAATTCTTTTGTTAATAAAGATCAATTCGATTTTTAAAATGCAAAATGAGTCAATTTTATCGTAGAAATCAAACCTACTAATGTAAAATAAAGGACAATTTCAAAAGTTCAAATTATGATCCAAAATGTCTAACCGGTACCATTTTCAAAAGACAAATGGGTAATTTTAGCAAATGGTCTACTTAAACGTATCTAATGGGCAAAAACTGAGTTATTTTGTACAGGTGGCAGGATCATAGTGGTGAACTATCTAAAATTCTGAACCAAAGATGCAGACTTGTCATCTTTGTGGAGTCTTTAAAGTTGTATTCATTATTGCCTCAGTTCTTCCATTTATTTCTTTCAACCAACTTCTATTTATAACAATTCTCAGTTTTCCTATTTATTTCTTTTGACAAAGTGTTGTCATAAATACAGTTTGACATCTTCCCATATGAAAATACCAACACTTACCTACATTACTCTACATTTATGCATTCTTTTCCAACTCTGGAAATTTCAAATACAGACATCATTAAACTTATTAAAAGCAAGTGTAGTTATAACATCAAGTGACTAGATAGATTGAACATAAATGTTCCAACAAATTGAGTTGTAAAATAAGCAAAGTGAATTTTGATTACATCCGAATTAGCCTACTCATAATACTGCATAATGCAGCATCTACCTAATCAGCCGAGGAATCAGATACTCTGATAGGCAAAGAAAATTGTAGAAACCTAGCTGCAACTTACACCGCTAGTCAACTATTTCATCCTATGGTCATAAACAACAGATAATAGGTTTTGAAACAAGTGGAAAAACTACACACAGAACAACTTTGGAAACATTAAACAAATAGCTGGGTCATGAATGTTGTCAGCAACACAAGAGAATCTGCAACTGCAGAGGTTGATCATCTACTTAACTATCAGGCAAGGATATGTTAATATCAGTGGCTGATTTCATGGAGTCTGTCATGGAATGCATGTTAACCCAGTTTTCGCGGCGAAAGGCCGAGGGAGGAGATAGGTTTGAGTTAAGGGTTGCTCCTGAGTTGTGCAGTATGTGTCCACCCATGACAATCTCCTTTTCACCACCATTGGTAGAGGGTGGTGGTGGTGCAGAAGACACTGCAATGGCAGGGGTAACAGTAGGTGGTGCATAATCAGACTTTGGCTTCTTTGGCTTCTGATCTTGCTGGTTGCATGGCAAAAAACTTCCCACCACCACCTGATAACATAAAGGTATCCAAGTGATCCTTCATTTGAGCCTTGAGGAATGAAATGTTATGTCTAATGTCTAACTTCTTGATGAAAGTTTTCAACAACACAGAAAATAGGGTATGTTGAAGACTTTTTTGAATTCAACATTAGTCCTTAGCACTCAAACCAACCATACACATGATCACATTCATCATTGAGAATGACATTGAGTGAGGAATGTTCACCTGCACAGGACCTGCTGCTACAAGTAGACCAGCAACTCCACCGCCGACAACGCGACCATCTGGACTTGACAATGAAACACTCATTCCTCCAGCTCTGCTTCTTGTTCCTTGGTTTTCAGTAGGCATGAATGATCCAGACAAGGAAAGTATCTCAAAACGGCCCTACAGAAAAGGAAATAGAAAAGTAAACATACGATTTACAGCACTCTTCATCTTCATGATGAAGCTAGTATTGGAAATCAAATGAAATGATCAACATATACAATATTGCAGTTTGCAAATTGCCATCAAGACATAATTATGCACCAAACAAATTGAAAATTGAGTTACAAAAAGGCAACTTTAAGCTGAAAAAACAAAGCATCTACTATTTAGACGATTCACTGCAGCACCTCATAGGTCAAAGTTCCCCCAGAAGAATCAGGCTGACGTAGTGTAACATTTGAAATTACACCACTAGCTGATAAGATGCATATAGCACGCGGTCCTTGTTGAGAAAAAGATATGACCTTCATTGCTATGTCCTGATACAACAACAGTGCAAAACCAATAACAGTATTCAATTGTCTATTCTGCAGGAAACATTACATTACATTACAGTATACAATGCATGTTAAGGGAATATCAACATACAGGGTTTTCCCTGTTGAACAGAGATAGGAATGCAAAACACTTGAAACTTGTCTCTTTTACTCAGTTTTTGTTTTGAAATTTTATAAATACAGCTAAATTTAAATTGACTTCACATGTAGAAATAGAATCACATACAACTATTGTTTGTTCATCAGGCCAAACTGCAGATCTAGAGCCGAAGTGTAGCAACAAATACATTAGACTTGAGTTAAAATCCTTGACAAAAGAAAAAGGGTTGATCCAATCATGAAAACTAACAACACTGCATGTTTTGCACTTCGGAAAAATGTTTTAAGGCCACAATATAGATCTTCTACTTCGTCCTTGATTGATATTATACACGGAGTTGAACTAATGAACAAAATAAGATAATCCTTCTGAGAAGAAAGCACACTTCATAACAAAGTAATATAAGCATGTAACATTAGTTAATATGCAACAATTATCAGCACAAGCACACAAAATTTGTATATAACTATTTGGAGTATAGTTTTCTCCTTTTATTTACTTTGTATTGCAGTAGATTATTCTATTCAAAAATATAACATTGTTAGTTACAACGAGAGTTAGTCAGTTTTGTAAGTTACTCATAGTTTATCAGTTACTTAGATCTTGGTATATAAGCACATGATGTAATTCTGTTAAAGTTGGGGTGAATTCATTTTACACTATCAACAGAATTTATTTTCTCCCAAACATTGGTATCAGAGAAAAACAAAAACTCAAACCACGTGATCCTTGCATTCCATATAAACAAATAGATCAAGGAAACAAAACATGATTCCTCGAGCCAAAATGTCCTTATTTGCAGGGTGAGTTAATGACAGAAATCTAAAAACGTATATATTCTATTCAGACACTCAAGGTTATGAAATATATGATAGTTTAAGAGAGAAATTTAAAGCAAACTTATATGAAATGGAGATAAAATAAATGTTTTCCCCTCCCTTCAAAGCATACCTCGCCACTATTGACAGTAATGATATGGGGCATAAAGCTTGTACCATCAGAGCCACCTGCAGAAGTAGCAACAATAGATGTTAATCGAAATTAGTTGAAATTTTAAGTAATTAACTAGTTACAAATTTCAAAAATACCAGTCAAATAATATAATATATAAAAAAAACACTTGTTCCAGGATACATACATTATGAATTATGAGGAGACTTCTAAAACCTTAAGAATCGAGCCAAATGCAGCTCATGCGGTTATAGGAACCAACAAAACCTTAATACTGTGGTCAGAGAGCAATTCAACACTCCCTTGCTAACGTAGAAAACACCTTTATATTCACGGAAACAAATTATTTCACCTCTTTCAAAAAAAAAAAAGTCCACAGAACAAAAAGGATGAGTTCTTTCAAGTATTTGCAAATAAAAAGAAAAAAAGACATTTTTAATGTATTCAAGCATGGTAGGTAATGTGTTGCAGACAGCAGAATATTAAGGTTCTGTCTACAAGTTTAATCAGAATCAAACTAGAAGAAGCAAGAAAAGCAATTTCCCTGTCAAACATAGAAAGAAACTACCAAATGTTAAGGCTAAAAACAAGCATCAAATCTCATTACCAAGATAATCCACTCCAACTTTCTTTGGCAGCTTGTAATCCATCCCCCTTGGTCTCCCCCGCTTCCCAGATGAAAAGTTATTAGAAAATGGTGCTGAAGATGAGATTGGCATTGGTGACAATGCCATATTCACCAACCCATCTGGTCCATATTTTCTTGGTCTGCCCCTTTTCTTCTTAACTGATGTTCCATCCAATGAAACACTCATTGGTGACACACCAATAGCTGCAGATGGTGCTTCAGGCAAAGCAGGACCACCCTGACTTGGAGCTTCACTCCTTGGTGCCATATGATAGGCTGATGGAGCTTCTGCTCCTATCACTGTAACCCCAGAACTCATCCCTTCTCTTCCTTCCATGCATATATCAAACACTTCCCTTTCCTTAGTCCCCTCAATCAAACCAGCATCTGCATGTCAGAAATCAAAAATGGCCCATTAGAGAGAACATGCAATTGCAAAAACTGGAGTGTTTTTAGCAAAATCAGAAGTTTGAACCTTCTTGAACATGCTAGGAAGCCAAAGTGAAAACCCATCAAAGGATTCCAACAAACTAGGTAAAAGGAAAACAAAAGACACAGACTTTGGTTTCTTTAGAAGTTGTTCGGATGAATTAGCAGATCCATTCAGAACTTGAGCCATGAATTCACAGTACACTAGGTTTGAGTAGAAGAACATCATATGAAAAAATATGCAGTCATTTCCTTACAAAGTTTTCTTTTCCTTTTCTGTTTCCATGTAGGAAAAATGGGTACTTGCTCAGTTATCAATTATTCAACTTTCAAGTACTGAAACCAGAATTTCGATTTGTAACATAAAGGACGATGAAATAGCCATTAAAAGAAATGGAAAAGAAAAAAACAGTGACTATTTTGCTATGTTATTACAAATTTGAAACGAATACGGGTAAGATAATTATGAAAACATGCTTGAAAATAACAAACTCAAACTAAAACATCATGTAAATTTTGGTTAAAAAAACAATCATTTACTTCTAATATTTGTTAGCTCCCTCAGAACAAAACAAAACAAAACCATCCAAATATACTAAAAAGACCTTTATAAAACATATGAAAAGCACCCTTTTGCATAAACCTGCTTCGTACCCAGCATTTACCTAAACTTTTTAAAGACAGAAAGCTGAAACTGAAGAAAAAAATTAGTTCACAAAAGCGAAAATTTAAAATAATTATAAAAAAAAAAATTACATACCAACATAAAACTGAATACTGTCCAGAATGCAAAGATCATGCCCAGTCACAAAGATTCTACACACTTCAGCAAGACTCTTCTGAAGCTGTAATACTGTATTAAGATTTTTTTTTTTTCAGCTCCTTCCAGAACTTAACTTGCTCACTCAACCCAGAAAGTGAAAATTAAAAGAAAAATGAAAAAATGAAACACAGAAAAAGAAAAAAGAGCAGAGAAAATGTGAAAAACCGTTTGCTCCGAAAATTTAAAACAACTTGAAAATTTCAAGAGTTGGAAAAAACCTGTTGGCTGGATGGGTTTTCCAAAGCTGCTTCAATTGAAAGTTGAAAATTTTTTAATGAAAAATATGGTAAAGCTCCAAATAAATACTGCAATTAAAATAATAATAATAACAACAACAATTATTATATATTTAAGATAATAAAGTTTAAAATATATAATATTTAATGATTTTAGTATATTTCTATCGTAATTTTCAATAATATCCATATTTATTAATTTTAAACGAAAATTTTGAAAGACTAAAAAACCGTATTAAGCTTCCTTAAAACCGTAGTTATAAAAAATAAAAATAAATGTATAAATAAATAAATAATCATCATCATCATCGAGAAAAAAATAAATCAATGGCAATAAAGTAGGTAAACATGTAAAATCTTACTTTGAAGAATTGCCATACCCCCATGAAAACATGTGAATCAAATTATTTAACTAGAAATTATTATATATTTAAAATAACTGTTCTATTTTTTATTTTAATAAACTAAAATTATTTTCTAAATCAGGTTACCGGCCACAGGAAGGTTGGCCATCCAACACTGACTTGCAGCCTTGTTTTTTTATTAACATATAATTCTAATTTTAAAAAAATCATAATTTTAGTCTAATCTCTAATTTCTAATGTTTACTTTTATTTAAACTATTAAAGTATTTTTTTATCTAATCTTATCGTGTATACTAGGCTTGTATTTGAACTAAAATAAAATATAACGTATATAAAATTGATTACTAAAATAAAATTTTATATTTTCAATATATATAGATCAAAGTTAAGAAAATAAAAAAATTGAGGAAAACTTTGGAAAGATAAAGTTTGTAATTTTATATTTCTTAAATATAAGTATTAAATTCAGTTGCGTGTTTGATGGTGCATGAGGATTGAATTTACAGCATTAAAATTATAATTTTTTTAGTTTTAAAACGTATGTCGTAAGTTTTCTGAAATTAATTAATGTAATTTGCAGCGATGTTTTTCTTAAAGTATTGGAAATTGAAACAAGCCATTTTTAAGGGTTAGAGATAAATCGTGTCTAATTTGAAATTTAAAGTGATAATTTTTGTGTATTTGTTATTTATTCTAATGCAATAAATATCATCTTCATAACTATTCTTAATTTTTTTATTTAATTTGAAATTTAACGTATTATCATTAGTATTTAATTAGTAATAATTTGAAATTAAGATAAAAATAAATTAAAAATGCATATCACAGGTATACTCTCCAATTTTGTAGAGTATGACATTCTAACATGTATAGTTTATAGGTTATCACAATCATGTAATATAACTATCATAAATTTATGAATTATATTATAATATAATAATTATGTATTGTAATTTCATAAATAATAAATATAAATACTATATTTTTCACATTCCTAAAGACTCAAATATTATAAATGCAAGTCAGTCGTGATATTCAAAGTTATGATAAACTTTTCCATAATATTGATATATAGAAAATTTGTTGTGTTTTTTCATACACCACCACCTATAAATATATATATTCTCATGTATAAAAATATTATCATAGCTTATAAGTGTAATAGTAACATAAAAGAAAATTATGAGTTAATAATTCAGTGAAGATATAATGTAATTAATATGTGACTAACCATAACAAATAATGTTATAGAAATAATCTTAATTCGTAATGTTTTTAACACTTTTTTATATAAGTATTTATGATTTTTAACTTAATTTTTGTGTACCATTAGTTGAATTTTCACTATGTTATGTGATTAGTCTATCTATTTGACTTAATATATTATTAAAGTATTTATATTTTTTAAAAACATTTAAGTTAACATTTTAATAGTATTTTTATTAACTATTTGCAAAACATTACATCAATACCACTTATATTCACTGGTACTGAATTTTTTTCTTTTTGTCGTTCATCGATTATTTTCGTAATTGTACTGGTCAACCAATCATTGGCCAATTGAGATCGTGTGAGCGAATAATTTTCAAGTTCAAGTTGTTATGCGCGACATAGATATTGTTATGATGTGACAATCACTTTGCAGATTATGAAGATATATGCATTGTCGATTGACTACCGGTCAGTTTTCCCTTGCACTGTTGGCAGTTGGACGACCTCAGGATTTCACCTGAGTGCCCCCTAATGCGATTAAGGCACAACTCCGTCCGACAAGCCTGATTGAACGACATTCGAATAAATAAACAACTTTATAATTATTGTAAATAGGTTAGTAATTAAGTTAAAAAAGTAATTTGATTGTTAGACATATTCTAATCATAGATCCATGTAAAAAACTAATTATATCTCACTTCACTTCAATAAATCCAATAACAATTTTAAATTTTATATATTTATATTCATATATACTAGCATCTATTTAATTTCACCATATAAAAGTTATCTCAGCAATCATTTGAGCAAAATTCAACAATAATAAAGAAAATTGTATTTTTGGAAAAATGTAGTTTGAGAGAGGTTTTTAGTTCAAATAAGAAATATTTCATTTGAGAGAGAAAAGGCCAGATAAGAAAGATTTGTCTCACATTTATTGTTTGAATAAGAAATGTTTAACATGAAAAATATTTTCTTAAGTGAAAATCTCTTAAAGGAAACATATCTGTCTTGCTTTCATTTCATTTAAATACTAAAAAAATAAAACTATAGAATTCTCAATATAAATTTTAATTTAAAAGAAAAATCAAAATCAAACCATCTCAATCCATCTATTTCTAATATAAACAAGATTAAACATTAATTTTTCAAGTTTTACTCTTAAGACAACAAAATACAACCAATCTCAATGTGCAATTGTTAAATATTAATTCTATACAAAGTAGTATTATAATTCTCCGTAATGTGATCGACTTGACCATAAATCAACTAATCATAATTTACCCAATTTCAAATTAGGATCAGCTCCATACTAGACACAAAATCAATTAAAAATGAAATAAAAATATTAATTTTCCTAACAAGTTCACTCGAGTGGCGATGATAATCACGAAACTCGTATAAACGCTTTAGTATTCTCTAATCATATAGATAGGAACTCAGGTAACGAGAAACTGAAAAAAAAAAAAAGTTTAGTAGCATATTTACATTTATCTTACTTAATAAGAAGTATATATAAATAGATATCATATTATTTATATCACCTTATATTAAGAACACAAGTAAATGAAAATAGGGTAAGAGATGATATTTGATGATAAAGAAAATGAGATAAAATACGAAATAGGTGGTTGTAACACGTGTAATTGATTTTTTTTCCATTTTGATTTATTTAAAAACAAATTGTTTGACACGTAACATGAAATATGGTAATGTTAGGTAAGAGTGAATATTTATGGTGTAAAGAAAAGATGCATGATGAATAAAGAAAAGGAAAACAAAAAGAAGACTTTATCTTTATTGCATATTAGTTTTGAAATGTGAAAGGATAGAGTGGCACGTGACAGTGTACATTTGTGATTGTAGCAGGTGGCTCCCTCCTTCCCTTGGGAAAGACCCAAACACTTGCCTTACCCGTGAAACTTTCTCAAACCTCACTTTTTTTTTTTTGGGAAAGACAACTGAAGAAAATGCTCATTTTACGTGCCACTTCATCAGCAGATTTAATATGTTATTTATTTCGCACTGCTAATATTATTAAATTTTGGAATCAATTTTTAATTTAGCATGGTATCATTAATATATAATGTGTATCATATGACCTGTTACCATCCCGGTCAGCCTTTGAGTTAGGTGGTTCAAAGATAAGTGATCGAAAGTTGTCTATTTCGGACGGATAATCTAGTGAATTGTTAATGTGATAATTTATCCAGAATGATTTTAGAGAGTTTACAACCGAACGGCTCGAGGATAAGAGGTCAAAGGCCGCCCGCTACGATCGGTCGGTCATAGATAATTGAAAATCACATTTAGACTCTTCTTATGTAAGTATCAACGAATATAGGTCATGATTTGCCATTCCCGTCCAACTATGCGGGGCAACAACATGGCCAATCAGTCAGCCGGATAGACCAAAAGGTAAAACCTAAAGATTAAAGTAAAACAAGTTAGTAATCAAGTTTAAAAAGCGATTGGACCATGATCCATGATTAAGAAAACCATAATCACATATCCATATAAAAAAGTATAAATAGAAGCTCAAAGTAAGTTAGTAGAGACGTTTACTTCACATTTATTACAACATTAATTGTTTTTACTCAAACGGATTTGAACTTATTTAAGCATAGAAGTTTTATCGATAACCGAACTAAAGAAGGAGACCGAATAGGGAGAAACAACAACGAGGAGAGCATAAAAACAAACAACAAACTGAATATTTTAGATAGATGCTAAATTCCTATATCCGAAATATATAACTATCTGTTTTAAGTTTTTCTTTTAAAAAAATCCAATTTTGAGTATAAAAAAAGTGAGAAGGAGACGATGAAAGAAAAACTCTTAATAAATAGGTTTTAAATTTAATTTAATTTTATAAAGTAATTTAAGAGTTTATATCTTGTTATAAATCCGTTTTAACTTTAGTCATTATAAGATCTTTTATATATTTCATTCGTATCGAAACATATATAAGTTAAATATGAAATTAAATATTAATAAATGATATAATATATTTAATGTATAATTTTTAATAATATTTTTTGAGAGATCTTAAAAATATGTTTTGACTTTTTTATAAAAAAGTAAGTTACTTAAGTTTATAAAAAATATTTAATATATATATATATATA